>ERZ827037.129-NODE-129-length-90862-cov-15.496801_pt1 | contig 90862 bp, 85 predicted proteins | sample MGYA00519924_ERZ827037 | MGnify/ENA primary metagenome ERZ827037 (study PRJEB31778, sample SAMEA3449250) | human gut metagenome | biome: human gut; feature: human-associated habitat; material: faeces | place: United Kingdom | collected 2010/2012 ... | reverse complement strand
TTCCGTCATTTCGCTTTGCGAAATGCCACCTCCCCCGAAGGTGGAGGCTTTGGCAAGGACGGAAAGTTTACCGCTTATCGGCTGACTTCTTCTGCCGTTGACCTATAAGGACGAAACTTTCCCTCTCTGCCAAGGGCTCCCCCTTCGGGGGAGCTGTCGAGCGCAGCGAGACTGAGAGGGTTTGTCCCGAAAGCCCCCCTCACGTAGGCGACTGAGAGGGTTCGTTCCGCCCCCTCTCCCGCAGGGCTGTCCTTTTAACGCACAAAACCGCCCCGGGAGTATCCCGGGGCGGTTTTGTCTTCTATTTCCGAGTCGTCGGCTCCAGTGCGTGGGTGCTCACCGGATAATACTCCATTGCATTCAGATAGGATTCTGGGAAGTGCCACGCCACAGCCCCCATGATGAGGCCCACCTGGCGTTTCACCACGACCACCTCGATGAGGTTCTGGACCAGGGTCTGCGCCGTCTCTTTATCCAGGCCATAATGCAGGCCCACCGCCAGCAGCGGCCCAGCCAGCTGCTGCACCCGCACCGGCACGCCCTCGCCCACACGTTTCAGCAAAATGCGGCTCATGAGGTTCGCCAGCAGCACATCCTGCATCAGGTCCAGCAAGGGGACATCGGACATATTGCTCAGGCTGCGCAGGCGGCGGATAATCGCTTCGTTGCCCAGAATGGTCCCCAGACGCACCTCATCCTCCGAGAAGGTAAAGGTACATTGCAGCATATCCATCATCAGCGCCTGATAATTTTCAAAATAGCCCTGTTGACCGCCCACCTGCTGCGCCAAACCAATTTCCAGCGCATCGGTCTGCTCTGCCGTAGCCAGCGTGGAGACCTTCATCTTAATGGCGCCGGGCATTTCCTCTGCATGGGCATCCAATGCCTGGCGTTCCTCCTCCCGCTGTGTTGCGGGCAGAAAACGGTCGTTTCCGTTGCGGTAGTAGCCCCAGCTGGAGGGCAGTATCCGGGCCACCAGATCTCCGCTGGCCACCAGATTATGGATGTTGCTTTCATCCCAGGTCGGTTTTACCTGGCCATCGGCCGTATGGTTGTGGTCAAAATCCGCCTTGAACTGTGCGGGAGAGCCTGCGGTCACCGCTGCCGGAGAAGCAAAGGTATACACATAGGTATTCTCCCGGCGGATCTCCGGCAGACCCTCGGCCACCCGTGCGGCCAGAAGGTTTGCTATGGAACCGCCCCGGCTGAATCCGCCGATCCAGAGCTTGACCTCTCCCAACGGCTGCACCTGTGCTGCCTCTGCCAGGTACCCGCGCAGATTTTGGAACACCTCTTCTGCCGCATCCATCATACCGGCGTGTCCCTCACCGGAGCCTGTCCGCATATTTCCGGCCCACTCAGCGCCATAGCCGGCACCGCGCACCATCACCGCCACGATGGTCCGCACCGCCCCATCCGGCTGGATCATCGTCTTTTGCGCCAGCGCGTGCCCTGCCGTATCGTCCTTGTATTCGTTGGGGCTGCGGTCGTAATGGAAGAACCGCATATTATCAAACCCCAGGGTCTGGTATGCCGCCCGGATATTGTTCTCTCTGCCCTGGTCGCCATCCAGCCACACCCGCTTGTCGCTGTCCAGGGTATTCGAGGACGCAATGGTCAGGCCCAGGGTAGCCAGAGCCAGTTCGTGGTCATATTCCGTCGCCGGGGCGTCAAACAACTGATCTCCATAGCGGTAGTTATGGGGCAGATCCTCCATACTCAGGTCACTGCGGTACATCATCGTATAGATGCCCTCGGGACAGGCACGCCCCACCTGGACGACCGGGGGCGTCTGGGCAGCCTCCGCCCCCACAGGCAGACAAAGCCCCAGGACCATTGCCGCGGCCAACACCATACTGATCACTCGCTGTTTCATTTGCGGACACCTCCTATGGATGGAACGATGCAAAAATATGCTCTGCCGACGCTCAAAGGGTTCAGCCTTCTTTGTGGCTGGTATAAGTTCTGCAATACTCCACGATATGATGGAACATCTGCTCCACCGCCGGCGCCATCGCCCCCGGACGCTGAGACGTGATGCCCACCACGCGATTCTCCGCCGGGCTCAAGGGGTAGATATCCACCTCGCTGGTGCAGGTCTTGAGCAGCATCTCCGGCATAATAGAGATGCCCATACCCGCTTCCACCATTGCCAGGTTGGACAGATCGTCCAGCACATGGCAGCGGCGCTCGGTGCTGATCTTATGCTTTTTGAGATACTGACGCATCTCCGCATCCGTAGCATCCCCTTGGACCACAAAGTCCTGCCCGTTCATCAGCTCCGGGGTCATGATCCCATCCGGCGGGGCGGGCCAGCCCTTGGGGGTGATGCAGCGCAGCGGCTCCGCAAACAGCTCCGTAAGGGCAAACTCCTCCCGGCAGCCAAAGGACAGGAACGCAATGTCGGTCTGGCCGTTGCGCAGCCAGTCTTTCATATCATCGTAGGTGCCCTGGTAGACCTCCACCTCGATCTGCGGGTACTGTGCCTTGAAGCTTTTCAGGATGCCGGGCAGCAAACAGGTGCATACCGAGTTGAAGGCCGCCACCTTCACCTTGCCTTTTTCCAGCCCATTCAGCCGGGCCACGCTTTGTTTCAGCGCCTCGTCACTATTCAGCACCGCCCGGATCGAGGGGTACAGAGAGGCCCCGTAGCTGGTCATGGTAACGCCGGTCTTGCCCCGGTTGAACAGAGCAAACCCCAGCTCCTCCTCCATGACCGCAATGGCGTGGCTGATGGCCGAGGGGGTCAGGTGCAGCTGCTGCGCCGCCTTGTTAAAGCTGCCCTGCCGGGCCACCGCATCAAAGATCTCGTAAGAAAACAGGGTCATCCCCCAAAACCTCCTTCCATAAACAGGAACGCATTTGCTGTGAATATTTTTCATCTTCTATATGAGAGAGTTGTATTTTCTTTTTGAGTTTACTATGCTCCACCCCCCTTGTCAAGCGCCGTCTCACAAAAAAATTGCACACACGTAGTCACATTTTTCGGTAATTTTTCAAAATACAGACCGAATTATGGTATAATACAGCCAAGCGCCTTCCCCCTCCGTTCAGGCCCGCCCTTGGCTGGTCTTTTCCGCTGCATCTTCCCTCTGCCGGGGCGCTTTCCGCCCCGTTTGCAAAACGGGAGATCCCTTTTGAAAAGGAGCCTTTTATGGATCGTTCTCTCAACGGCACCCAGCTCAAACAGCTGGCCTGCCTTTTTATGCTGGCCGACCACATTGGCGCCGCACTGCTGGCCCCCGCATGGGGCGTCTCCCCTGCTTCCGCCACACTGCCCCCCGGCTCTGGGGCAGCCGGTATGGTGTACATCCTGCTGCGGGGCGTGGGGCGGCTGGCCTTTCCGCTTTTTTGTTTTTTGCTGACGGAGGGCTACACCCACACCCACAGCCCCGGTCGGTATGCTGCCCGGCTGGGACTGTTCGCCCTGATCAGCGAACCTGTATTCGACTGGGCCTTTTTTGGCCGGATATTCTGGCCCGGGCATCAAAATGTTTATGGGACACTGGCGCTGGGCATGCTGGCGCTGCTGTGCCTGGATAAAGCCCCCGCCCGCTGGATGGGCTGGCTGGGCGCCGTAGCCTGCGGACTATGTGCCCAGCTGCTGGCCACCGACTACGGCCTGCTGGGCGTGGGCCTGATCGTAGGTTTGTATCTGACCCGGCAGGACCGGCAGCAACAGGGCATCTGGGGGGCAGCCCTCACCTTTTACCAGCTGCCCGCACCGCTGGCCTTTCTGCTGACGGCCCGTTACGATGGGCAGCGAGGCCGGTGCAGCCCGGTGCAGCGGTGGTTCTACTATTGGTTCTACCCGCTGCACCTGCTGGCGCTGGGGCTGCTGGCCCATACATTGGGGCTGCGCTGACGCTGCCCCGTTCTGTTTTATACCGCGAGGCTGCCTGCGGAGAGAAAACTCTCCATCCGTGATAGAGTTTATGAGGTCGAATCATGCACAACGAGCGCATCCCCATTGGGAAGATGGCCCAGATGAACCGGGTCAGCATCCCCACCCTGCGTCTTTATGACGAAAAAGGGCTTTTGAAGCCCCGGTATGTGGACCCGGACACCGGCTACCGCTATTACAGCATCGACCAGAATGCCCGCCTGGACATGATCGCCTATATGCGGGATCTGGACATGAGCCTGGCCGAGATCCGCCAGGCTCTGCAGACCGAGGACCTGGCCCTGATGGAGGCCTTGCTGGCCCGGAAAAACGAGCAGCTCCACCAGCAGATGCGCCAGCTGAAGGAACGTCACGATGCAGTGGAACGGGCCATCCAGTCCATCGAGCGCTACCGCAAATCGCCTGCCACCGGCACCTTATCTTTGGAGTACATCGACCAGCGCAAGGTCTGGGGCATCCCTTGCTGCGAGAATTTTTACAGCAACAATATACACAGTTACGAGCTTTCTCTGCACAAGCTGCGGAGGTTCGTCACTCAGCAGGGGCTGGAGCAGGTACACTCGTACAACATCGGCACCTCCATCTCCCAGCAGGATTTTGAGGCAGGCCGCTTTATTGCCGGGCAGATCTTTCTGTTCGTGGGGCGCACTCTTCCCGCCGCTGCCCAGCCGCGCACCGTAGACAGCGGGATGTACGCCTGCATCTACCTGGACAACTACAACCAGGAGATCCCCTGCGCCACTCGCCTTTTGGAGTACTGCCGCACCAACGGCTACCGCATTGCCGGGGATTATATCTGCGAAGTGATGAGCGGCTTCCCTGTGTTTGACAGCGACCCCAACCGGATGTTCCTGCGGCTGCAGGTCCCCGTATCTTTTTCCAAATAAAGGCCCCTTTTGCCGAATCGTGAAAAATTTCGCAAAACAGCTTGACTCTCTCCCTGCATGAGGGTCTATACTGATGCCAGAACAAACACCGCTGCGGTTGCTGCGGTCAGAAATTTTTCATCCAGTAAGGAGGCAGCATTATGGAAAAGATCAAAGTGGTACAGTACGGGTGCGGCAAGATGGCCAAGTACACCCTCCGGTATTTATATGAGCACGGCGCACAGATCGTGGGTGCCATTGACGTGAACCCCGCCGTGGTCGGAATGGACGTGGGCGACTTTGCAGAGCTGGGCGTCAAGACCGGCATCCGGATCTCCAGCGATGCCGACAAGGTGCTGGACGAGTGTGATGCAGACGTGGCCATCGTGACCCTGTTCAGCTTTGTGAACGACATCTACGACCATGTGGAAAAATGCGTGGCCCGCGGCATCAACGTGATCACCACCTGCGAGGAGGCGATCTATCCCTGGACCACTGCCGCCGCCCAGATCAACAAGCTGGATGCGCTGGCCAAGGAGACCGGCTGCACCATCACCGGCTCCGGCATGCAGGACATCTTCTGGATCAACATGGTGGCTATGGCGGCCAGCGGCTGCCACAAGCTGACCCGCATCCAGGGCGCATACAGCTATAATGTAGAGGATTACGGCCTGGCACTGGCCGAAGCCCACGGCTGCGGCCTGACCACCGAGGAGTTTGAGCAGCAGATCGCCCACCCGGCCGAGTTCGAGCCCTCCTATGCGTGGAACGCCAGCGAGGCCATCTGCAACAAGCTGGGTCTGACCATCAAGTCCATCAGCCAGAAGAACGTCCCCTACACGGCGGATCACGACGTGTACAGCGCCACGCTGGGCCGCACCATCCCGGCAGGGCACTGCATCGGTATGTCGGCCGTGGTCACCATCGAGACCATGCAGGGCATCACCGTGGAGGAGGAGACCATTGGCAAGGTCTACGGCCCGGACGATGGCGATATGTGCGACTGGAAGCTGTCCGGCGAGCCGGATACGGAGTTCCATGTGGTGAAGCCCGCCACCGTCGAGCACACCTGCGCCACCATCGTCAACCGCATCCCCACGCTGCTCAATGCACCTGCGGGCTATGTCACCTGTGACCAGCTGGACCCCCATTGCTACCTGACCTACCCCATGGAGTACCATGTCTGACCCTTCGGCACGGATGGCTGAAGTTTGAGCCCCGGCCCGCGCATCGGCGCGGGCCATTTTTTTGCAGCGGACCAAAAACAAAGCCCCGCCGGGCAGGCAGAACTGTCCGACAGGGCTTGCAGCTGCAAAAGGGAAAGACCCCCGCAGCTTCCATGAGCTGCGAGGGTCTTTCTTGGCGGAGTAGGAGGGATTTGAACCCTCGCGCCGTTGTTTAGACGACCTACGCCCTTAGCAGGGGCGCCTCTTCGGCCTCTTGAGTACTACTCCAGAGCAAAGTGTGTTACACTTATTAAAAAAATGGCGGAGAGAGTGGGATTCGAACCCACGGTGCGTTGCCGCACGACAGTTTTCAAGACTGCTTCCTTAAACCACTCGGACATCTCTCCTTGTGGGCGTCCGGTTACTCCGTATCGGATGCCTGTTTACTTTACCAGATTTTTGCCCCAATGTCAAGCCCTATTTTTGATTTTTGCATCCGGAAGCCGATTTTTTCTCTTTGCCACAACCTTTTTTTGAGCTTTTTTGGGCTGTTCCCTTTACACAAACACCTTTTTGTTGTATAATAAAACAAAGCAAGACGATTCACCGGTGTAAAGGAGCGCAGAACGATGGCATTTGCAGAGCTTTTGAAACAATGCCGCAAACAACAAGGCATGAGCCAGGCTGACCTGGCGTCCAAGCTGGGGGTCACCCAGCAGGCTGTGGGCAAGTGGGAGAGCGGCAAATCCTCCCCGGACCCGGCCACCGTGGCCAAGATCGCAGAGCTGTTGAGCACCACCGCAGACTATCTGCTGGGGCTGTACCGCCCGGTGTCCTCTTCCTCTGCGCCGGAGCAGCGGTTCTTTGGCGGCTATGCCGAGAGCCTGATCCCCGTGATCGGCACCGTAAAGGCCGGTTACGGCGCACTGGCGTTTGAGGAAGATTACGGCCAGGAGTACGCCCGTGTCAAGGACCCCGCCAACTACTTCTATCTGGTCGTGCGGGGCGACAGCATGGAGCCCCGCATCCAGGATGGAGACCTGGCCCTGGTCCACCGTCAGGATACGCTGGAAAACGGCGACCTGGGGGTGCTGATCTACGGCGACGAGGGCGAAGGCACCCTCAAGCGGTATCTGCAGCGGGGCAACAGCGTAGTGCTCCAGCCTTTCAACCCCAACTATAATGAACTGATCATCAAAGGCGAGGAGCTGAACCACCTGCACATTGCAGGCCGCGTGGTGGAGACCAAGGCCAAGTGGTAAAATGACCCCCGGGAGGCCGCTATGCAGCACACGACTCTGGAAAAGCTCACGATCCTGGCGGACAGTGCCAAATACGATGTAGCCTGTACCTCCAGCGGCGCATCCCGCCGGGCAGCACCGGGCACTCTGGGCAGCTGCTACGCCCCCGGGTGCTGCCATGCTTTTACCGCAGACGGCCGGTGCGTCAGCCTGCTGAAGGTGCTGCTGACCAACCGCTGCGCCTTTGATTGCAGCTATTGTGTCAACCGCCGTTCCAACGATGTGCCCCGGGCCAGCTTTGAGCCGCGGGAGCTGGCGGAGCTGACCATTGAATTTTACCGCCGCAATTACATCGAGGGGCTGTTTTTATCCAGCGCCGTGCTGGGCACCCCGGACTATACCACCGAGCGGATGCTGGAGGTCCTGCGTCTGCTGCGGGGCGAGTACCGCTTTGGCGGGTACATCCACGCCAAGACCATCCCCGGCGCCAGCCCGGAGCTTGTGCAGCAGATGGGCTATCTGGCCGACCGACTGAGCGTGAACATCGAGCTGCCCAGTGAGCAGAGCCTGCGCCTGCTGGCGCCGGACAAAGGCCGCCGCGCCATTCTGCGCCCCATGAAGCAGATCGCCGTCAGCGGGCAAGCCAACCGGGAGGAGCTGGCCCTCTACCGCCGTGCCCCCCGGTTTGCCCCGGCGGGCCAAAGCACCCAGATGATCGTGGGCGCCTCGCCGGAGAGCGACTACCAGATCCTGCGGCTGACCGAAGGGCTGTACCAGAACTACCAGCTCAAGCGGGTATTCTACTCTGCCTACATCCCGGTATCCGCCGATGCACGCCTGCCGGCTTTGGACACAAAGCCCCCGCTGCTGCGGGAGCACCGGCTGTACCAGGCAGACTGGCTGCTGCGGTTTTATCACTTCCGGGCAGAGGAGCTGCTGGACCCGGAGCACCCCAACTTCGACCCCTACCTGGACCCCAAGTGCAGCTGGGCTGTGCAGCACTACGAGCTGTTCCCCATAGACATCAACCGCGCCCCCTTTGAGATGCTGCTGCGGGTGCCAGGCATCGGCCCCAAAAGCGCCCAACGCATCCGGGCGGCCCGCCGGCAGGCGGCGCTGGGCCTGCCCGAGCTGAAACGAATGGGCGTGGTGCTCAAACGCGCCCAATATTTTATCACCTGCAAGGGCTATGCCGGGGCGCACCCGGGGCGGGGCAGCGCAGGGCGGGAGCGCATCTCCCGGGATCTGCTGGACCCCCGCGTCTTTACCCAAGGGGTGGAGCAGCTGAGCTTGTTTGCGCCCCCTGCGGTGGACAAACTGGTGGGCGAAGGCGTTGCCCCCATGAAGGCGCTGCGCCTTGTACGGGAGGAGGCTGTGCAATGTCTTTCCAAAGCACTGTGACCCCCGCCCGGCGGCTGCACGATGCGCCGGTCGTCTACCTGTACGACGGCAGCTTCCCCGGTTTTTTATGCTGCGTATTTGAAAGTTTTGTGCAGCACGAGATCCCCTTTGCGGTGTTCACGCCGCAGCGGGAGGTGCCCACCCTGTACCCGGTGCGGGAGATCGAGACCGACCTTGCCCGGGCCAAGCGGGTACACGCCAGCTTCCAGCCCAAGCTGGGGGCCGATGCCGCCCGGCTGACGGTGCGCTGTTTCCTCTCCGGGCGGGAGGACAAGGAGCTGCTTTTGCTGCGGTTTTTGCATCTGGGGTATGCCCTGGGGCCGGGGGTCGCCCAGCGGATGGGGCATCCGGATGTTGCACCGCTTTATGAGATGGACAAGAGCCTGGCCTGGGAGCAGGATAAGTTCCAGGGCTTTGTGCGCTTTGAGGAGCACGGCGGTATGCTGTGCGGTGTGATCCACCCCAAAAACTACATCCTCCCCCTTTTGCAGGGGCATTTCTGCGCCCGCTTCCCGGAAGAGGATTTTTTGATCTACGACGCCGTCCATCTGTCGGTGCTGCTGTGGCAGGACCACAAAGCCCAGATCCTGCAGCTGGCCGAGCCGCTGGAGCTGCCGCCGCCCAATGCGCAGGAGCAGCTCTTGCAGCGGATGTGGAAGCAGTTCTATGATACGCTGGGCATCCTCCCGCGGCGCAATGAGCGGGGCCGGATGACCCACTGTCCCAAACGCTTTTGGGGCGACCTGGTGGAGCTGCGGGACGAGCTGCGCTAAGGGCCGCCTGCGGGGAAAATGCGTTCTTTCCTGCCGCAGGGACGCTTTCTTCGCACATATTTTACAAAAAGGTTGCATCTGCGGCGTTGCGCTTCCCAAAAGCTATGGTATACTATACTATGATTTCAGGCGGAGATGTTCCGCCGGACCCCTTCCCCGGCAGTGCATCTGCGGGGACCGATAAAAAGGAGCAACAGCAGAATTATGGTTCGCATTACTATGGAAGACGGCGGCATCATCGACATCCAGCTGGATGAGAGTGCAGCCCCCATCACTTGTGAAAACTTTAAGAAGCTGGTCAACCAGGGTTTCTACAATGGTCTGACCTTCCACCGGGTGATCCCCGGCTTCATGATCCAGGGCGGCTGCCCGCTGGGCAACGGCACCGGCGGCCCCGGCTGGAATATCCAGGGCGAGTTCGCCTCCAACGGCGTAAACAACCCCATCAAGCACACCCGCGGCGTCATCAGCATGGCCCGCAGCATGAACCCCAACAGCGCCGGCAGCCAGTTCTTCATCATGCATGAGGATGCCCCCCACCTGGATGGCCAGTACGCAGCCTTCGGCAAGGTGGTGTCCGGCATGGACGTTGTGGACAAGATCGCCTCGGTGCGCACCGACTGGAACGATAAGCCCACCACCCCCGTCAAGATGAAGACGGTGGAGCTGATCGAGGGCTGATCCTCCCTCCCTGAAAGGGTCCTTTCCCGTTGCAGCGCGCACCGGTCTGCGCCGTTTGCTGCCGCTGTTTTGGGAAACAACGCTTACCGTTCTGCCTCCTGGCTGCAAAAGCCCGGAGGCTTTTTTATTCCGTGGGCACAGGCCCTGATCTGTGCCCGCTCAAAGGAGGCATACAAATGCGCTACGATTTTACGACCCTGATCGACCGGCACGGCCAGGACGCTTTGGCTGTGGACGGCTTAGGCACCGGTTTTGCGCCCGCTGCCCCGAAAGAGGGGTTTGACGCCATCCCCATGTGGGTGGCAGATATGAACTTTGCCACCGCCCCCAGCGTGCAGCAGGCCATTCTGGAGCGGGCGCAGCACCCGCTGTACGGCTACTTTGCCCCGCCGGATGCTTATTATGATGCCATCATCCGCTGGCAGAGCCAGTCCAACGGGGTCACCGGCCTGGAGCCGAAGCACATCGGCTATGAAAACGGCGTGCTGGGCGGCGTGATCAGCGCACTGAACTGCGTCTGCTCCCGCGGGGACAAGGTGCTGCTGCACAGCCCCACCTATATCGGCTTCACCCGCAGTCTGGAGAACAACGGCTACCGCATCGTCCACTCTGCCCTGAAGCAGGATGCCCAGGGCGTATGGCGGATGGATTATGCAGAGATGGAGCAGCTGCTGGCCCAGCAGAAGATCCACGCCGCTGTGCTGTGCAGCCCCCACAACCCCTGCGGACGTGTATGGGAGCGCTGGGAGCTGGAAAAGGCCATGGAGCTGTTCCGCAAATACGACGTATACGTTGTATCGGACGAGATCTGGTCCGACCTGCTGCTGGACGGCCGCAAGCACATCCCCACCCAGTCGGTCAGCGAGGATGCCCGGATGCGCACCGCTGCCCTGTACGCCCCCTCCAAGACCTTCAACCTGGCGGGTCTGGTGGGCAGCTACCACATCGTATACAACGATTGGTGGCGGGACCGGATGGACCGGGAGTCCTCCCTGTCCCATTACAACATGATGAACGTGCTGTCCACCCATGCCCTGATTGGGGCCTACCAGCCGGAGGGCCGTGCCTGGGTGGACGAGCTGTGCCAGGTGCTCAGCAGCAACGTGGCCTTTGCCTGCGATTATATCCAGCAGCATTTTGAAGGGGTCCATGTGGCCCGTCCAGAGGGCACCTATATGCTGTTTGTGGACTGCACCGACTGGTGCCGCGCCCACGGCAAGACCATTGAGGATGTGGAGCGGGCCTGCTGGGAGGTAGGCGCTGCGGTACAGGACGGCCGGATGTTCCACGGCCCCTGCCACCTGCGGATGAACCTGGCCTCCCCCCGCAGCCGCATCGAAGAAGCGTTCCGCCGGATGGATGCCTATGTGTTCAACGCCTGAGCTGCTCCCCATCGCCCCGGCGCTGCTGGACTGGTTCCACCGCTGCCGCCGGGTGCTGCCCTTCCGGGAGGACCCCACCCCTTACCATGTCTGGGTCAGTGAGATCATGCTGCAGCAGACACGGGTGGCGGCGGCGCTGCCCTACTACCAGCGGTTCATCCAGCAGCTGCCGGACATCCCGGCGCTGGCCGCCTGCCCGGAGGAAAAGCTGCACAAGCTCTGGGAGGGGCTGGGCTATTACAGCCGGGTGCGCAACCTGCACCGGGCGGCACAGCTGGTCTGCCAGCAGTACGGGGGCCAGCTCCCTGCCGACTATGATGCGCTGCTGGCTTTGCCCGGCATCGGCGAATACACGGCCGGGGCCATTGCCTCCATCGGGTTTGGGCTGGCGGTGCCTGCGGTGGACGGCAACGTCCTGCGGGTGTTTGCCCGGCTGTACAACGACCCCCGCCCTGTGACGGCTCCCGCCGTCAAGCGGGAGATCACCGCCCGTGTCCAGGCACATCAGCCCGCCGATGCGCCGGGGGATTACAACCAGGCGCTGATGGAGCTGGGCGCACTGGTCTGCCTGCCGGGAGGCGCGCCCCTGTGCGGCAGCTGCCCGCTGGCCGGGCTGTGCCGGGCCAATGCGGCCCACACCGCTGCGGCTCTGCCCTGCAAAGCCCCGGCCAAGGCCCGGCGGGTGCAGCCGGTGACCCTGGCGGTCGTGGAAAGCCCCCAGGGCGTGCTGCTGCAGCAGCGTCCGCCCAAGGGCCTGCTGGCGGGATTGTGGCAGCCGCCCCTGTGGGAGGGCGCAGCCCTGTCCCCCGCAGAGCTGTGCAGTACACTGACCGGCATCGGGCTGAGCCTGGATGCCGCCCCCCTGCCGCTGCCAGAGGCAAAGCACATCTTTAGCCACATCGAATGGCAGCTGACCGGCTGGCGTGTGTCCGTGCCGCAGCAGGCCCCGCCGCCGGGCTTCGTCTGGGCGCAGCCCGCACAGCTGTCCCAGGAATACGCCCTGCCCGGCGCCTTCAAGGCTTACCGGCCCTATCTGCTGGGGCAAAAATAAAAGTGCGCCTTGCCGCCCGGCGGCATCTAAACACATGCTGCTTTTTGTAGTTTTTCAGTTGTAATTTCCCCCTTGTGCGGGTATAATGGAGATACTCAGAATTCCAACAAGGGAGGATATGCCCATGTTCTTGATCTTACGCACCTCGCTGCGCCTGGCTTATACCTTGGCAGAGGGCGCACTGCGGGTCTCCCGATGGAAAAAGAAGCTGAACCGTCGTTTCAAACGGAACGACAGAAAAAAGGAGGGTGCTGAACCTATGAAGAAGTCCTGTCTGATCGCTGTTATTGCTGCTCTGGCCGCTGTGGCCGGTGCTTTGGCTGCTGTGGCCGTTTATCTGCGCCGCCGTGAGCAGGAGCTGGACGAATACGAGCGCCTGCTGTTTGGCGAGGACGACGCTGCCCCGGCAGAGCAGGTTCCGGCAGAGGATACCGCTGCTGAGGATGCCGCCCAGGAGTAAATCAACCAGCCCATCTGGGCGCGCAGGCTGTGGTGCTGCGCGCCCTTTTTTGTTAGGAGTAGATCATGAAGCGTATCTTGTTATGGCTGGCGGGGGTCGCGCTGGGGGTCGCGCTGCTGCTGGCTGCCGCGACCGGAGCCAGCTTTGCGTTCACCACCCAGGGCCATCTACCCGCGGCTGCTGCCCAGTTTGGCGGCACAGAGCTGACCCCCAACGGCTGGCGCTGGCGGGCGCCGCTGATCGGCGGACGGATGGACCGCATCTTTTCCGCACCGCCCACGTTGGCTGTGCAGAAGCTGGGGGTGCTGTACGATGCCCACCCCGCTCTGACCCTGCCGGACTGGGTCAGCGAGAGCCACCTGACCATTGAGAACGACGCCGGGCAGCAGGTCTTTGCCGGTCCCGCTGCCCAGTACGATGGGTTCCTGTACCCGTCCAATGGCGGCTACAAAGCCCAGCTTACCCTCTGGCGGCTGGCCCCCGGGCAGGACAAAACCCAGTTCGACCCGGAGGCCCAGGGCTCCCTGCAGCCCAACCCCGGCCTGGAGCGCCCTGCCCGCCCCACGGGCTGGTATCAGTACATATTCCGTTTTTCCGTCCAGGCCAGCCCCGTGCTGGAACTGTCTGCCGAGCGGGTGGATCAGGGCGGTGTGATCGGGCTGCAGCTCACCGGCATGGCAGGCGATACCGCCCCCACCGTGGAGACCGACCTGGGCCGGGTGGACTGTGTGCGCTGCCCCGGCGGATGGCGCGGCTACATCCCGGCAGCCTACAACGCCCCGGCCGGCGCCCACACCGTCCGTGTGACGGCGGGCGGTGAGGTGATGGAACGGACCATTACCGTGATCCCCCGGGATTTTGGCAGCGCAGAGATCCAGCCGGAGCCGGAGACCCCGGCCAGCGCAGCGGAGCAGTTCCGCAGTCTGGTATGGCCGCTGTACGAGCAGCCCGCCCGGGACAAACTGTGGCAGGGCGGCTTTGTCTGCCCCGCCCAGGATTATATGGTGCTGGTGGATTTTGGCCAGGTCAAGCTGACAAACGGCACACCCGGCGCAAAGTCCAACTCCACACGGCTATATACCATCCCCGGCGAGGCCGCCCGTGCCCCGGCAGCGGGGGTCGTCGTGCTGGCCAAGGAGCTGCAGCTTACCGGCAATACGGTCGTCATCGACCACGGCTGCGGCCTGCGCAGCTATCTTTACGGCCTGGCCGCCATCCATGTGACCCAGGGGCAGACCCTTGAAAAAGGGCAGGCCGTGGGCACACTGGCAGAGGAAATGACCTTGGATATCAAATTGGGGAACAAGAGCATCAACCCCTGGCCCCTGTTCCAGACCAGCGGCGGACTGTTCTGGCGGCAGGTCCCATAAACGCAGCAGCCCCCGGCATCTTTTCCGATGCCGGGGGCTGCTGTTTATAAAAGCGGGAGTTGCCTGCAAATTTAGTTCTGCTGGTTCTGGGCCGGGGCGTCCTTCTCGCCCAGGGTCAGCTGGAGGGTGGTCATCTGACCATCCCGTGCCACGGTGACCTCCAGAACATCCCCAGCCGAGTACTGCTGGATCACATTGCCCAGGTCGGTCTGCTGGGCGATCTCGCTGCCGTCCACGCTGATGATGCGGTCACCGGGCTGGATGCCTGCTTTATCTGCAGGGCCGCCCTTGACCACGTCCATAACGTAGATGCCGTATGCCGAGACACCCAGCTTGTGGGCCGTCTGTGCATCCGTGACCGACAGGTAGGTGATGCCCAGATAGGGCCGGCCGGTAACATAGCCGTTTTCCAGCAGCTCCTGCGCCACCTCGACGGCATCATTGACCGGGATGGCAAAGCCCAGGCCCTCGGCCTCGCTGTCGGAGGATTTGGCGTTGACGATGCCGATCAGCTCGCCTGCCATATTGAACAAGCCGCCGCCGGAGTTGCCGGGGCTGACGCTGGCGCTCATCTGCACCAGGGACATGGTGTTCACCGCACCGGAATTCTGGATGGAAACGCTGCGGTTCAGTGCGCTGACGATGCCGTCGGTGACCGTACCGCCCAGCTGGCCCAGGGGGTTGCCCACAGCCACCACCTGCTCGCCCACCGCCAGTGCGCTGGAGTCGCCCACGGTAGCCGCAGTCAGGCCCTCGGCCTCGATCTTCACCACAGCGATATCACTGGTGCTGTCTGCGCCCACCAGAGTGGCGGGGTAATCCTGATCACCGATGGTCACCGTGATCTGAGAAGCGCCTTCCACCACATGGGCACAGGTCAGGATATAACCATCACTGCTGATGATCACGCCGCTGCCTGCGCCGGACTCGACCTGGCCCTGGCCGTACCAGGACCACTGGGAGTACACCACCTGCTCAGTGGTAATGACCACCACGCTGGGGCTGACCAGGGCTGCCACCTGGGCGGTGGTCAGGTTCTGGCCGCCGGTGGATGTGCCGGTGCCGCTCAGGGCCGACGCTGCGCTGGACGCAGGCCGCTCCACCGTCTGCATCACGACCTTGCCGCCTCCGCCGACCTTTGCGCCCACAACGCCGCCCACAAAGCCTACCGCTGCCGCCAGCAGCAGCGACACAGCGCTGCGGGCAAAGTTCCCGCTGCGCTTTTTGCGGGGCGGCTGCTGGTCTGCGGAGGGCGCTGCCGGGTCCGGCTGTGCCGGGCCTGCAGGGCCGTCGTCCCCATAATTGTATGCAGTGTTGGCGGTATTGGCCCCACTGCTGCCCACATTGGGATACCCGGTATCCGGGTCTTTCTGCCCGGAGGAATAATCATATTCCCACTTATTCTCGTTCTCCATAACGAATACGTCCTTTCTGAAAAAAGGGGATACGGGCTGCAAAACGGCCCGGATGATTCAACGCTTTTATTCTACCGAAAAATTGTGAAAAATCCATCGCCGTCGCAGTGAAGATTATGTGAAATGCCGTCCCTTGGCCTTGCGGCTGCAGCGCCGCACCGGCAGACCCTTGACAATCCCCTGCCCTGCCGCTATGTTTATAACAGTTCAGGAACACACAGCAGGGTGTTTTTTCTGTTTTGGATATCGTATGCAAAGGAGCGGTCGGATATGCGGGTAGAACAGACCTCCCAGGGGTTTGCCCTATATAAGGAAAAATCACAGATCGGCTGGGTCCATGCTTCGGCCAGCCCCCAAGGCGGGGACTTCGGCTGTCTATGGCTGGACCCCGCCTGGCGGGGCCGGGGCTACGGCTCCTACCTGGTCAAAGAGGTCCTGCGCTTGTGGGGCGGCTTTGACACCAGCCGGGCCACGGTGTTCACCGCACCGGCGCCCACTGCGCCTGCCGAAGCCGCCCTCTGGGCAAAATTCGGCTTTGCTGCCGAGGGCGGGCGGCTGGTGCGCCGCCGCAAGCCAGACCTGTCCGCCGTGCAGCTGGCGCAGCAGTTCGTAGCCGGTCACTGCCCCGCCCCCGGGCTGTGCATCGACGCCACCTGCGGCAACGGCGGGGACACCGCCTTTCTCTGGCAGCTGGTGCAAAAAAGCGGCGGACGTGTGCTGGCCATGGACATCCAGCAGGCCGCCATCCTGTCCACCCGCCGACGTCTGGAAAAGCTGGGGGCAGACCCCGCCCGCTGCCAGCTGGTGCAGGACAGCCACGAAAACCTGCTGCATCACGTCCAGCCCGGCAGCGCCGATGCCGTCATGTTCAACTTTGGCTGGCTGCCCGGAGCCGACCACCAGGTACACTCGCAGGCGGGGTCCAGCCTGGCCGCGCTGCAGGCAGCCCTGGACGCTTTGCGCCCTGGCGGCATCCTGAGTGCGGTGCTGTACAGCGGCAAGGTGGTCGGCTGGGATGAGCGGGATCAGGTGCTGGCGTTTTTCCGCAGCCTGCCGCTGACGCAGTATACTGTGCTGGTGTGCGATTTTGCCAACTGGGACAAAACCGCTCCCCTGCCCTGCTTTGTGCTGAAAAAGTAGCCCCCTCCGCCTCAAAAAATAACGAAAACTCTTGCAAACACGGCCCATTTCGGATAAAATAGGGGACGTATGCGCTGCGCCGGACCCCCGGCGAACATGGGATGAATCAAGGATAAGGAGAGCGCCCCGATGTAACAGCTTTTTGCGGCAGCTGCCGCCCCAGCTTTCCCCCCAGCCATCTGATCCGCCGCACCGTTCTGCGGGCGGTTTTATACAGGAGAATCAAGCACTATGACCAATCGTGAAGAAATCCAACGCCGCCGCACGTTCGCGATCATCAGCCATCCGGACGCCGGCAAGACCACTCTGACCGAAAAGCTGCTGCTCTACGGCGGAGCCATCAACCAGGCAGGCTCTGTCAAGGGCAAGCAGAGCGCCAAACACGCCGTCTCGGACTGGATGGACATCGAAAAACAGCGCGGTATCTCGGTCACTTCCTCGGTACTGCAGTTCAACTTTGCCGGCAAGTGTGTCAACATTCTGGACACCCCCGGCCACCAGGACTTTTCGGAGGACACCTACCGCACCCTGATGGCAGCCGACTCTGCCGTCATGGTCATCGACGCTGCCAAGGGCGTGGAGGCCCAGACCATCAAGCTGTTCAAGGTCTGCACCCTGCGCCACATCCCCATCTTTACCTTCATCAACAAGATGGACCGCGAGGCACAGGACCCCTTTGAGCTGATGGAGAACATCGAGGAGATCCTGGGCATCAAGACCTACCCCATGAACTGGCCCATCGGCTGCGGCAAGGAGTTCAAGGGCGTGTTTGACCGCAACGAGCGCAAGGTGCTGGCCTTCTCCAGCGACGGCCGTGCCAACGGCGTGAAGAAGGTCAAAGAGGTACAGGCCGAGCTGGGCGACGCCGCTCTGGACGAGCTGCTGACCCCCTACCTGCATCAGCAGCTGGTGGACGAGATCGAGCTGCTGGACGGCGCTGCCGAGGAGTTCGACCTGGAAAAGGTCCGGTGCGGTGAGCTGAGCCCGGTGTTCTTCGGCTCGGCGCTGACCAACTTTGGTGTAGAGCCGTTCCTGGAGAACTTCCTGCGGCTGACCTCCTCGCCCCTGGCCCGGGTGGACAGCCTGACCGGAGAGCCGGTGGACCCCTCCCGGGAGGAGTTCTCCGCCTTCATCTTCAAGATCCAGGCCAACATGAACAAGGCCCACCGGGACCGCATCGCCTTTATGCGCATCTGCTCGGGCAAATTCGAGCGGGGCATGGAGGCATTCCACGTCCAGCAGGGCAAGAACATCAAGTTGGCCACCGGCACCCAGCTGATGGCCCAGGACCGGGCCATCGTGGACGAGGCCTATGCAGGCGACATCATCGGCCTGTTTGACCCGGGCATCTTCTCCATCGGTGACACCCTGTGCACCGGCAAAAAGAAGGTGCAGTTTGCGGGCATCCCCACCTTCTCTCCGGAGCATTTTGCCCGGATCGAGCAGAAGGACACCATGAAGCGCAAGCAGTTCGTGAAGGGCATGGAGCAGATCGCCCAGGAGGGCGCTATCCAGATCTTCCGCGAAGTGGGCGGCGGCATGGAGGAAGTCGTGGTCGGCGTTGTGGGCGTGCTGCAGCTGGAAGTGCTGGAGTACCGCCTGAACACGGAGTACAATGTGGAGATCCGGATGCAGCAGCTGCCCTTTGAACAGCTGCGCTGGATCCAGAACGCCCCGGACACCTATCAGCTGCGGGATCTGGACCTGACCAGCGATACTAAGCCCGTGGAGGACATGAAGGGCAACCGCCTGCTGCTGTTCACCTCGGATTGGGCAGTGCGCTGGGCCGAGACCCACAACGACGAACTGAAGCTCAGCGAGTTTGGCAACATTTGACAAAAGCGCCCGGATCTCCGGGCGCTTTTCGGATATGCAAGGCATACCCATACCAAAAGAATGAGGCCGGGGACGATTGCACGCCCCGGCCAAGAGGGAAACTACTATGGAAAAACTGAACATTGGCGCAAGCGGCATTCAGGTACCCTTCCTGGGGATGGGCACCTGGGCCATCGGCGGAGGCAGCTGGTGGGGGGACAACGACGACGAAGTGTCCATCCAGGCCATTGAAGCTGCCGTGGATGCCGGCGTACAGTGGATCGACACCGCCCCCATCTACGGCCTGGGCCACAGCGAAACTGTGGTGGGCCAGGCACTGCGCCGCATTGGCCGGGACAAGGTGATCCTGTCCTCCAAATGCGGGCTGGAGTGGCGGCATGAGACCCCGGTGCTGCACAAGGTCGTGGATGGTGTCACCGTTTACCGTGACCTGTCCGCCCAGAGCATCATCGAGGATGTAGAGGACAGCCTGCGCCGCCTGGGCACCGACCATCTGGATGTGCTGTACACCCACTGGCAAAGCCCGGACTTCGGCCTGTACCCGCTGGAGGAGACGGTGGAGGCTATGACCCGTCTCAAGCAGCAGGGCAAGATCCGTGCCATCGGCGCGTCCAATGTAACGGCGGATATCCTGCGCCGTTACTGCCAGCTGGGCCAGCTGGATGTGATCCAGGAGAAATACAGCCTGCTGACCCGCCGGATCGAAAAGCAGCTGATGCCCGCCTGCAAGGAACTGGGCGTCTCGGTACAGGCTTACTCTCCCCTGGAGCAGGGCCTGCTCACCGGCAAGGTGACCATGGACACCACCTACCCGGAGGGCAGCACCCGCAACGCAAACCCCAACTTCCAGCCTGCACGCCGGGCACAGGCCCTGGCCCTGCTGGAAAGCTGGCAGGACCTGACCAAGGAGTACGACTGCACCCTGTCGCAGCTGGTGATCGCCCTGACCGCCCGGCTGAACCCCGGGCTGCACATCCTGTGCGGGGCACGCACCCCCCAGCAGGCCCTGGACAACGCCAAGGCCCTGCAGATCCGGCTCTCCGGTCCGGATGCAGTGCGGATGCGCTGGGACCTGAACGCCATCTCCTGATCCAAAGTTCAGCAAATAAAATGTCCGGCAGAGTGCTTGCTCTGCCGGACATTTTTATTTTTCTGCCCCAGGGGGCGGGGCCAGCATCTGCTGCAATTTTGTCTTGGCCCGGTAGTAGGTCACCCTGGCCCAGGCCGCATTGTGGCCAAACAAGGCTCCGATCCGCTCAAAGGGCAGCTCCCCGAACACCCGCAGGCTGAACACCTCTTTATACGGCTCCGGCAGCTGATGCAGGCACTGATGCACCGTAAACGCCGCCTCCTGATCCACCAGCAGCTCCTCCACATCCGGCTGCGGGCTGACCAGGGGCGCTTCCGGTTCCAGCGGGAGGGTGTGTTTTGCCTTGCGGCAGTAGGAATACCAGCAGTTGCGGGCCACCGCAAACAGCCAGGCCCGGACATCCTGCTCCTGCGGCAGCTGATCCAACTGCCGCAGCGAGCGGAAGAACGCCTCCTGGGTCAGCTCCTCGGCCAGGCTTTCCGACCCGGTCAGCCCCTGCAGAAACAGCTCCACATCCCGGAAGTAGAGCCGATAGACCTGGTCCAGCTCCATCCTCTCACCTGCCGTCCTCGATCCGCTCGCCGGTCACCGCATCCACAAAATCCCCGTTTTCGTCCCGAACCACCCTGCGGATACCGCCGGTGGGGGTGATGCCGTTCATCCAGATCTCCCGATAGTCGTACATCTGTCCCCGGAAGCAGTAGGTCACCCCGTCCAGACAGCGGATCTCAATGGCCTGGTCCTGCCGCAGCACGGCCTGGGTATCCAGGGCAGTATCCGCCCCCACCAGGTGCAGCAGCCGGTCCACCCCTCGGCGGAACCCGGTGATCTCTACGGCCCGCACAGCGTTCAGCCCGCCGAAGCCCACCTCCGGGCAGACCTCCAGCCGGACATTGCGGCCCTGTGTCTCTACGACATACACCTTTTCCCCCTCCATCTGGGTGACGAAAGGCCAGAGCGCCGCCTGTTCCAGCGTGACCGGCGTAGTGTGGTTATACAGCCCATACCCGCCGCCCACACAGACCGCCGTGACCGCACAGACCGCCAGAGCGGTGACCAGGCGCTTTTTCCAAAGGGTCTTTTTCAGCTTTTGCAGCGGTGCCGCCGTCTCCGCCCGCACCGGCACAGGGCGCTGCATCTGTGCCAGCAGCCGGGCACAGTCGGGACATTCTTCCAGGTGTGCCCGGACCATGGCCGTGCTGGCCGGGCTGGCGATCTCCTCTGCATACAAAGGCAGCAGATCCCGGATGATCTCACAATCGTACTTCATAGGGGTTTTCCCCTCCTTTCACCCATACAACGCACAAACCGGGGAAAGGTTACAGGAATTTTTTCTTTTTTTGCTCACAGCAGCCCCAGGATGGTGGCGCTGTACCCGGCCAGGGTACACCGGCCCTGGAAGTGGGCGCTCTCCCCCCGCCACAGGCTGGAGGAGACGCCATCACTCAGCAGCTTCCACTGTCCCGGCGGCAGCGGCACCTCCGCCTTGTGGGGCGTAGGATCATAGAACACGCACAGCGCCTTCCACCGGGCGCCATCTCCCGGGGCGGCAGGCAGGGTCCAGCCCACCAGCGGCTGCTCCAGGGAGAAGAACTGGATCGCCCCCGGGGTGGCGCTGTCCAAAGCGCCCAGCCGGGGAAACGCCCCCCGCAGGCCGATCAGCCCCCGGTAATAATCCACCAGCGCATGGTAGGCCTCCGCCCGCTCCCAGTCCAGCCGGTTCAGGGTAGGCGAGGAACGGTAGCTGTTGTCCACCCCTTTTTTGGTACGGGCAAACTCCTCCCCCGCCTGCAGGAAGGGCATCCCCAGGCAGGTAAAGTAGATGCCCGCTGCCAGCCGGTTCTGGGCCAGGGCCACCGGGTCAGCCGCCGAGAACTCCGGCCGCTTGTACCGCACCATCAGCAGCTTATCCCACAGGGTAAAGTTGTCGTGGGCCGAAACATAGCTGACGATCTGCCCCGGCGTGTGGGGCGGCAGCGCATCCGACCGGCACCAGGCCGCCACTGCGCCGCCCACATCCCAGAAGGCGCCGGGCTTGCCCTGGACATACCCCGGCTCCCGGGCGTTGAAGCAGCCGCCCTTGATGGCGTCCCGGGTGTTATCGCAGAAAATGCCGATCCGGTCCGAGAGCATAGGCAGGTTGTTTTTGACCGCCTCATAGCGGCGCAGACCGCTGGCTCCGCCCTGCCAAGGCTCGCCGTACATCAGGATCTGCTGTCCGCCGGGCAGGCTGTCCAGGGCGGCCCGCACTGCGTTGATGGTCTCCACATCGTACAGGCCCATCAGGTCAAAGCGGAAGCCGTCGATGTGGTATTCCTGCGCCCAGTAAAGGATGGAGTCGATCAGGTAGCGGCGGGCCATGGGCCGCTCGCAGGCAAACTCGTTGCCGCAGCCGCTGCCGTTGGAGAAACTGCCGTCCTCGTTCTGGCGGAAAAAGTAATAGGGCGCAGTGCTGTTGAACACATTCTCGGACCGGTAAGTATGGTTGTAGACCACATCCATCACCACGCCGATGCCCGCTGCGTGCAGCGCTGCGATCATCTGTTTGCACTCCCGGATGCGCACCTCGCCCCGGGAAGGGTCGGTGGCATAGCTGCCCTCCGGCACATTGAAGTTGACCGGGTCATAGCCCCAGTTGTACTGCCGCATCAGCGAGCGGCTCTCGTCCACGCTGCCAAAATCAAAGAATGGCATCAACTGTACATAGCTGACCCCCAAGCGCTTGAGGTAGGACAGACAGGTCGGGTGTATCCCGTCCCCGTGAAGGGTCGTGCCTTTTTGGGTAAAGGCCAGGTATTTGCCCCGCCAGGCCGGACGCACGCCGCTGGCAGGGTCCTGGGAGAAATCCCGCACACTGACCTCCCACACCACCCGGCGGGCCGGAGGGATGCTGGGGCGCTGGTCCCGGCTCCAGCCGGGAGGGTCGGTACGGGACAGGTCTGCGATCATGCTGCGCACACCGTTGATGCCCGCCGCCACCGCATAGGGGTCTCCGGTCTCCCGGACGGCGCCCCCCATCCGCACGGTGTAGGTATAGTACCGGCCATGCTGGTCCCCGGGGAGGTACAGCTCCCACACGCCTTGGGCCTGGCGGCTCATGGACTGGGTGCTGACGGGGGCACCCCCCTCCCCTTTGCGGAACAGATTGACCGACACCTGCTGGGCTGTAGGCGCCCACAGCCGCAGCCGGGTCCCCCGCAGGCTGTACTCCGCCCCCAAGGGGCCGGTATAGGTGGTTTCCCGGGCAAATTCTTCGCTTTCGTACAGGGCTTTCCACCCTGCCGGAGATCTACGGTCATCCATGGTGCATTGCTCACCCTTCCCACAAATTTAACTGCTTTTATGATAAACGAGTCGGTGCGTTTTTTCAAGGGGCGGGGGCGGGTTTTCCCGGGCAAAGGACGGCGCAAAAAAGCACAGCCCCGGTGCAGGGCTGTGCTTTTTGCTGTGTTACAGGGTATCCTCTCCGGGCAGCTGGTTCCACAGGCGGTAATAGACCCCCTGCTTTTCCAGCAGCTGCTCGTGGGTGCCGGACTCCTCGATGCCGTCCGCCCCCAGCACCAGGATGCGGTCATAGTCCTTGATGCTGGTCAGCCGGTGGGCAATGGTCAGGGTGGTGCGGCCATGGGCCAGCTTCTCCAGGCTCTGCCCCACCAGGATCTCGCTCTCGTTATCCAGTGCGCTGGTGGCTTCGTCCAGGATCAGGATGGGCGGGTTCTTCAAAAACACCCGGGCGATGGCGATGCGCTGCTTCTGTCCGCCGGAGAGCTTGACCCCCCGCTCGCCCACATAGGTATCAAACCCATCCTTCAGCGCCAGGATGAACCGGTCTGCGCCCGCCAGACGGGCGGCCTCCAATATCTCCTCCCGGGAGGCGCCGGGGCGGCCGTAGGCGATATTCTCCGCCACCGTGCCGCTGAACAGATACACGTCCTGCTGCACCACGCCGATCTGCTGGCGCAGGCTCTTCAGGGTCACCTGCTGGATGTCCTGCCCGTCGATGTAGATATGGCCCCCCGTCACATCGTAGAACCGGGGGATCAGGCTGCACAGGGTCGTTTTGCCGCCGCCCGAGGGCCCCACCAGGGCCAGCCGCTCCCCCGCACGGATGTCCAGGCTTACATCGTGCAGCACCCGGTTATGGTCGTCCGGGTACTCAAAGCTCACATGGTCGAACCGGATGGCGCCCGGGCCGGGGCGCAGAGGGCCTGCGCCCGGTGCATCCTGGATGGCCACCGGGGTATCCATGATCTCTGCAAAGCGCTCGATGCCGGTCATGCCCCGCTGGAACTGCTCGGCAAACTCCACGATGCGGCGGATGGTGGCGATCAGGGTGGATACATACAGCACATAGGCCACCATATCACCGGCGCTGATCTTTCCGTAGACCAAAAACAGCCCGCCTGCCAGGATCACCACCAGGTACATCAGCCCGTCAAACAGACGGGTAGAGGTCTGGAATGCGGCCATGGCATAGTAACCCAGGGTCTTGATCTTCTCAAACGCGCGGTTGCCTGCGTCAAACTTCTCCCGCTCCTGATCCTCCGCCGAAAAAGCCTTGACCACGCTCTGCCCCAGCAGGCTGTCCTCAATGGCGGCATTCAGCTCGCCGATCTGCACCCGCTGCTGACGGAACCTGGCCCGCAGCCGCTGGTTCAGCACCACCGACACCACACCCATCAGGGGCACACAGGCAAACACCGCCAAAGTCAGCGGAACACTGGCCATGCACAGGATGACGAAGGAGGCCAGGATCTTGATGCCCGCAATGAAAAACTCTTCCGGGCAGTGGTGGGCAAACTCGGTCACATCAAACAGGTCGTTGGTGATGCGGCCCATGATCTGGCCGATCTTGGTGTTGTTGTAGTAGGTGTGGTCCAGCCGCAGCAGGTGGTCAAACGCATCCTGGCGCATATCTGTCTCGATATGCACGCCCATGATGTGGCCGGTGCTGGCCATAAAATAGCTGGCCACGCCGTCGATCACCCGCAGGATAAAGTACAGCCCCGCCAGACGCAGCACGAACTGCACGGTCAACCCCGCACCGCTGCCGGCGGCGTTGGTCAGCTCGCCCATGATGCGGGGCAGCGCAATGTCGCACAGGGTGGTAAGCGCCGCGCAAAACAGGTCAAAAAACATGACGCCCTTATACTTTGTCAGGTAGGGCATAAACCGGCGCAGCAGGGCGCCGCTGCCGGTATGGCGGGCACCCGGGTCGGCCGGACGCTGGGTATTGGTCGCTTTCATGATATCCTCTTTCCCTCTCCGATGGTCAAATCACACTTTCCGTACCTGGCCATAGTCCCGCTGGCCATAGATCGCAGTACCGATGCGCACCAGGGTCGCACCCTCCCGAATGGCGTTTTCAAAATCGCCGCTCATGCCCATGGACAAGATCTCCATCCGAACATTGCTGTACCCCTGCTCCCCGGCACGGACATACAGCCGATGCACGGCCGCCAGATCCGCACGGTTCTGCCGGTCATCCCGGTTCACCGGGGGCACGGCCATCAATCCCCGCACCTGGATATGGGGCTGGGCGGCGCACAGCTCCAGCAGCGGCCACAGCTCCTCCGGCGAGACACCGGACTTGCTGGCCTCCCCGGCGATGTTCACTTCCAGCAGGATATCCTGCCGCAGCCCCAGCTTTGCCGCCTCTTTTTCAATGGCCAGCAGCAGCCGGGCGCTGTCCACGCTTTGGATCACCGCCGCACGGCCCAGCACCTTTTTGATCTTGTTGGTCTGCAGATGGCCGATAAAATGGCAGGGTTTGCCGCAGTAGGCCCCGGCGTCAAAATTGGCGCACAGCTCCTGCACATGGTTCTCCCCAAACAGGTCGATGGCAAGGCCCGCACTGGCTGCCACCGTGGCGGCAGGGTGGGTCTTGCAGGCGGCGCACAGCTGCACCTCGGCGGGGCTGCGGCCCGCTTGACGGGCAGCCGCATCCATGCGCTGGCGCAGCTGGTCTACGGCCTGGCGCATCTGTTCCAGACTGCGTTCTTCCATGGTATCATTCCTCCCCGGTATATTCGGTATAATGGGCCCGCTGCCCCCCGATCAGTTTGGGGCGGGTACGGGCGCACAGCAGCCCCGCCTGCCCGATCTGACGCAGGCTCAGCCGCACCGGCACCGCCACACGGCGCAGGTGCATCCCGATCAGCGTGCCGCCGATGTCCATGCCTGCATGGGCCTGGATCTCCTCCACCGCCACCGGGTGGGCAAAATTCTGCCAACAGGTGGTGGCCCAGCTGCCCCCGGCATGGGGCCAGGGCACCACCGAGACCTCCTCCCAGCCGTAGCGCTGGGCGGCCTCCCGCTCCAGCACGATGGCCCGGTTCAGATGCTCACAGCACTGCGCTGCCAGCCAGACGCCCCGCTGGGCGGCCACCGGGGCAATGCCCTGGTAGACGGCGCCGGCAGCATCCATGCTGCTGTATTTCCCGATCTGTCCGCCCAGGATCTCGCTGGAGGAGCAGCCCACCACCAGCACCTGACCGGGCTGCAGCTCGGCGGCGTCCAGCAGCTCGGCCGCCGCCTGGGCCGATGCCGCGCGGATCTCGTCCAATTCTTGCACTGTCATCTATCTCAAGACCTCTTTTCTCCCAAAATATTCGTCACACCCGGGTCCAATACAGCCGGTCCTGTCCGGCCGTCCCCAGGTAGACCCGGCTGCCGGCAGGGCAGATTGCGGATGCGCTGCCCAGGTCCCGCCCCAGGAAAGCCCGCAGCGGGGTCCCGTCCGGGGCCAGCACCTCAGCCGAGGGGCTGGAGGAGGGCAGCCCCACCAGCTTTTGCTGGCTCTTCTGGCTCAGACGCAGCGCAGCGCCCCGCACCAGCGTCCCCTCGGAGCGGGCTTCCAGCCAGCCGCTGGGTGCCCAGCAATAGGCCACATACAAGCAGCCTTCTTCGTCCACAGCCAGCGACCCGGGATACCCCGGCAGACCCGCCGCAAACTGGGCGCAGCCCTTGCCGCCAGCGGTCAGCTCCCGGGCATTGGCGGGCACCGCCCAGATACAGCGGCTGCCCAGATCCGAGACATAGAGGGTGTTCCCCTCCGGAGAGAGCGCCAGCCCGGAGGCACCGGCCAGGCCGCCCAGCACCCGCTGCACTGCCCGGACAGCGGGGTCATAAACATAGACCCAGCCGGTGGCGGTATGAGCCAGCAGCTCGGTGCGCAGAGCGGCCTGCGCCCCATGCTCTGCCGGGGCGGCGGCGGCATTGGTAAAGTAGACCCGGCCCTCCGGGTCCACCGTTACCGCCGCAGGACAGCTCAGCGCCTTGCCATCGATCTGCCCCACCACCTGCTCCGTGGCTGCGCCCCAGCCATCGTAGCGGGCCTTATACAGTGCGCCGCCTGCCGGGGTGACGGTGGTGAACCACACCTCTCCGGCGGCGTCAAAATCAAAGCTGGTGATCTCCCCTTCCACCGTCAGGATGGAAGCCAGGCCGCTGCCGTCGGCGTTCATGCGGGCCAGCACGCTGCCGCCCTTGGTATCGGCGGCCGTAAAGTAGACCCAGCCATCCCGCTCCCGCACACAGGAGGGGGCCTGGTACCCGCCAAGAGAGAGCTGCTCCTCCACCGCGGACTGAACCGCTGCGGTCTCCCGTCGCAGCGGGGCGGTGTAGGGGGCGGCCTCTGCATCAATGGGGCGGAACACCAGGGCATACACCAGCGACACTGCCGCCAGGATCAGCACCAGGATGCCCAGCCGCTGGAACCGGCGCAGAACGATCTCCCGCTCCGCAGCTGCGGCTGCCCGGCGGGCAGCCTCCCGCCGGGCGGCAGCGGCATAGCTGCGCTCGGCACGGTGAAGCCAGCGGTTGACCCACCTGACGACCGCCGGGCCCACTGCGACAGAGGCAATAATAAAAAGCAAAACAAGTTCGGTGAATCCAATACGCATCGGGTTTTCCCTTTTTCTATGATTTCAGGCGGCAGCGCAGACCAGGCTGCTCTGCCTATACAAAATTTAGTATAGCACACTTGCGCACAGGGGTGCAAGCGCAAGCCCCCCTTGCTCTCCCCCGGTCATCCGGGTATACTGGTGACAGCCGCCGGCGCAGCTGCCGGCAGTTTTTCCAAAGGGTTCACCCAATGTTCACAATTCTTTCCCAGGACAAGGGTATGATAAGAAAAGAAACGACTGCAAATGCGCCCCCATGGGCGTGGGAGGGGAGAAATATGGCCAAGATCCTGATCGTAGACGATGAACCGCGGATCCGCGAATTGATCCGGGAGCATTTACAATATGCAGGCTATGCCTGTGAAGAAGCCGGGGACGGTTCCGCTGCCCTGACGATGGTGCTGGGCGGCGGGTTCGACCTGGTGATCCTGGATGTGATGATGCCTTTTATGGACGGCATGACCTGCCTGCGGGAGATGCGCTCCCGCCATGTGGATACGCCGGTGATCATCCTGACCGCACGGGGCGAGGAGTATGATAAGCTGGCCGGTCTGGAGGGCGGCGCGGATGACTATGTGGTCAAGCCGTTCTCTCCCCGGGAGCTGGTGGCACGGGTGCGGGCGGTGCTGAACCGCACCCTGCCCAAGCCGGAGACCGCGGCCGAGACCATGACCTTTGGCGAGCTGACCATCGACACCGCCTGCCACACGGTGCGTGTCTCTGGCGAGGAAGTCAGCCTGACCCCCAAAGAGTTCGATCTTTTGGTCTTTCTGGCTTCCAACAAGGGCATCGCCCTCAGCCGGGAGAAGATCCTGCAAAAGGTGTGGAACTACGACTACTTTGGCGAGGACCGCACGGTAGACACCCACGTCAAGATGCTGCGGGGGCATCTGGGCGCCTGCCGCAGCTACATTGCCACTGTGTGGGGCATCGGCTATAAGTTCGACCCCGATGCTGCCCGCGGATGAGCCCGGCACCAAAAGCTCTGCCCGGCTCCCGCCGGCGGACGGTGGGCATCCGGGGGCAGCTGATGTGGTTTTTGTGCTTCATCTGCCTGCTGCTGCTGGGACTGTTCTGGTTTTTATCCACCCAGCTGCTGGAACCGCTGTATACCCGCCATATCCAAAAACAGGCCACGGCGCAGGCCGAAGCGGTGGTGGCGGAACTGGATGCCGCCCTGGAGGAGGGAGAGACCGTCTCCTTCCGCTCGTTCGGGCATCTGTTCGTCAACAACGATCTGTTTAACGGTCTGCGCAAAAAGCTGTACGAGAACAATGCCCTCAGCGGCTTTTGCGTGGACATCGCCGACTCCACCCTGCGGCAGGTGTTCCGGGAGGACACCCTGCCCTACTGCAACCTGCACCTGACCGCCCTGTACACCGGCCAGAGCAACGGGGACGAGCTGAACACCAAGACCCTGTTCGCCATGCGCCAGCGCTGCCGCACCGAGGGCAGCTTTGTCACGGTGCTGACCCCCATCTCCCCCACCGGCACCAGTCAGCTGCTGGTGGGCCGGATGACCGCCAACGGGGCGTACTCAGTATTAGTGACCACCAGCCTGATGCACGTCTCTGAGGCAGGCGAAGTGCTCAGCACCCTGCTGCCCGCCATCGCCCTGCTGATCTTTGCTTTTTCCATGTCGGCGGCCTGGCTGTTCAGCGAGTGGTTCACGAAACCGCTGCGGCAGCTTTCTGCCGCTGCACGCCAGGTGTCCCAGGGCAACTATGCCGTTCAGGTAGACAGCGCCCGGAACGATGAGCTGGGCGCACTGGCCCAGGACTTCAACCACATGGCCCGGGAGGTGCAGCACGCCGCCCAGATGCAGCGGGACCTGCTGGCCAACGTCTCCCACGACCTGCGCACCCCCCTGACCCTGATCAAAGGGTATGCCGAAACGGTGCGGGACCTGACCGGCGACAACAAGCCCCAGCGGGATGCCCAGATGAATATCATCGTGGACGAGACCGACCGGCTGACCGCCCTGGTCTCCAGCGTGATGGAGCTGAGCAAGGTGACCAGCGGCGCAGAGAAATGCGAGCGGGTCCACTTTGACCTGCGCCAGCTGTGCGACGAAGTGTGCGAGCGCTACGACGCACTCTGCGCCCAGAACGACTGGCATTTGGAGCTGGAGCTGCCGGAACAGGCGCTGCCCGTCTTTGCTGACCCGAACATGATGCAGCGCGCCCTGCACAACCTGCTGGGCAACGCCATGCACCACATTGGGCCGGACGGGGTCTTTGTGCTGCGGGCCTTTGCCTGCCCGGAGGGGGTCCGGGTGGAGGTAGAGGACCACGGCCCCGGCATCTCGGCCGAGGACCTGCCCTACATTTTTGACCGGTACTACCGCTCCCGCTCGGACGCAGGCAAGACCGGCACCGGGCTGGGGCTTTCCATCACCAAGGCCATCTTCCAGCAGCACGGGTTCCGTTTTGGGGTGCAAAGCGCCCTGGGCAAAGGCACCTGCTTCTGGTTCATCATGACCGACGACGCACCCAGCGCCGGGACTTAACAGAACAAAACGCGCTGTGCCTTGGAGCACAGCGCGTTTTTGTTTATTCTGCCTGACGGTAGATGCCAAAGATATTGTCCGGGGCGGGCATCTCTACCCGAGTCGCCCGGTCATTGACCAGCCACATCATCCCAGCCATTGCCGCCAGTGCAGCAGCCACCAGCAGCCATTTGACAAAGGTGGGGAGCTTTTTCATTCCATTCTCCTTTTTATCACACAGGGCGGCAGCGCTTCCGGGCAGCAGACAGCAGGGCCGCCGCCTGCTCTGCATCCGGCACCGTCACCCACGAGGGACGCTCCCCAGCGCCCGGGCCGGTGCTTCCGCTCTCTGCAAAGCCAGCCTGGGCCAAGTCCGGACGGTCGTTCCAGCCGGAGAAGCCCTCCGGTGCGATATGCCCGCCCAGGCGGCAGTCCAGCACCGCTGTACGGCCGGTAGGACGCCAGGGGCGGCCCAGATAGACCGTACCAGCGGGACAGATGGACACAAAGTCGCAGTCCCAGAACACAAAACCCAGACCATCTGCCGGGCCGGAAGGTGCCGTAACATAACTGTGGGCCAGATGGTTATCCACCGTGCGCAGCGTACATTGTTCAAACAAGGCATCTGCGCCGCCAAAGATAAAGTCGATGTCCCCGGCGATCTCGCAGCCCTGGTAATACTGCGCAGAGGGGCGGCGGGGCGCCAGCTTGCGGGGGCCTAAAAAGCCGTCCTTCTCCCGCTCGGCCTGGGGCAGCGGGGCGCAGAACAGGGTATCCTGATTGCCCAGCAGGCGCACCCGGCGGAACACGGCCCGCTGGCTGTCCACATAGGCGGCAATGGCCTGGCCTGCCTCGCTGCCGGGACCTGCGGCATTCTCAATGGTCATATCCTCTACCGTGACCATCTCCCCGGAAAAAAAGGCGGTATAACTGCGGAAGGTATGGGTGGGGCGGCCGTCCGGATGGGGCAGCTTGCCGCCGTCCGCCCAGACCAGGCGGGTGACCTCCGCCCCTGCGCCCCGCAGGGTGATGCAGCGTTTTTCGCAGACAAGTTTCTCCCGGTACTCGCCGGGACCCACCAGCACCAATGTCTCCAGGTCATAGGGTGCGGCCAGCACCGCTTCCGAGATCGTGGAAAAATCCCCGCTGCCGTCCTGGGCTACTGTGATCGTAAGCATAGTCTTTGCCTCCTTTTATGGGCATAAAAACACAATTTCATTGTTTTCCCAGTATACGCTCCCGGCGGGGAAAAAGCAATCACACCGGGGGGATTTTATATGGCGTTGACCCAATCCGCCATCTGGGGTCGCCCTTCGACTGCACGCTCAGCCATTTTCCAGCCGGACCACGGCTGCGGTGATATCATCCGGGCGTCCGGTGCGGCTGGTGCGGCTGCGGGCAGTCTCCACCAGGGTACGGGCCAGCTGCTCCGGCTCCTGGCGGGAAGCCGCCGACAGCTCCAGCTGCTGCAGCACCCAGCCCGTCCCATCTGCCAACAGACCATCCGACACCAAAACCGCATAATCTCCGGCTGCGAGATGGGCCAGGATGCTCTGCCCATTCACCGCCCCCAGGATGCCCACCGGCAGGCCGCCCTGTCCCACCGCTCTGGCGCGGCCCCCCTGCACCAGAAAGCTGGGTGCAGCCCCCGCCTTGAACAGCCGGGCTGCGCCGGTGTACAGGTCGATGCTCAGCAGGTCCAGGGTAGCGCCGCTCTCCTCCTCACTTTTCAGCGCCAGGGCCACGTTCACCAGCCGGGCCGCCAGCTCTGCGGTAAACCCCGCTTTCAGCAGCCGGGCGGTCAGCTCGGCCGCCAGGCTCCCATCCACCGCGGCGGGCCGGCCGGTGCCCATGCCGTCGCACAGGATCATCTGCGCTGCTGCCGGGCTGCAGAACTGCTGCACCGCATCCCCGGACACCTCGCCCCGGGCTGCCACCCCCGCTGTGCCAAACACCGCCCGCAGCGCCGGGGTCTCGCAGAACAGCAGGGTGGTGATGCCCCGGCAGGACAGCACCTGCGGGATATCCAGCCTGCGGCGGCAGATCTGCCCCACCTCCCGGGACAGCGCTGCCAGCTCTGCCTGGGAGAACCGTGTGCGGGGCAGGGTGACCGCAGCACGGGTGCGGCCCAGCTCATCCAACGTCACCGCACATTCCAGCGGCTGCACCCCCATCGAGGCAAAAAAGTCCGCCACCCGGCCGGATTTATAGGGTTCCGGGCTGCCCGGACGGCCCAGCTGCTCACTGAGCACACCCAGCGCCTCTGCCACAGCGCTGTACTGCTCGGTCAGCGCTGTGCGCATGGCCTCGGCATGGACCCTGGCTTCCTGGCGGCTGCGGTACAGCGCAAAGGACCGGCTCACCGCCGCGCAGAGCGCCGCCGGGTGGATGCACCGGCCAAGCTGTGCCGGAAGCGCCCCTGGCTCTACCCCGCCCTGCTGCTCCAGGATAGGGCGCAGCGCCTCCATGCCTTCCAGAACAGCCGCATGCTCCTGCTGCCAGCACTCGGCACAGCGGCCGCAATGGGCACACAGAGTATCGTGGGTATTATCAATGACCCAACGGAAGCTCTCGCACCGGCGGGGCAGCCCTTCGTAGACCTGGTTCACCGTCTCTGCCAGTGAGCTCAGGCTCTCGGCGACGGCTTCCAGGCGGGTAGCCGCCGCAGACAGGCGGGGCCGCTCCGGCAGATCCGGCGGCTCCTGTGCCGGGGGCGGCGCAGTCCACGCACGGGGCAGCAGCCAATATATAGCCAGCCCTGCGCCCGCACTGACCATCCAGGCAAAGGCCGTCCCGGGCGGAGACATCCCCACCAGCACCAGGGCGCACCCCGCCCCATAAGCGGCCAGCCCTTCCACCCGCCGGGCAGGGGCCAGCAAAGCCGCTGCCGCACCGCCCAGCCCCAGCGCCGCTGCCGCCGGCGCCATAGTCGGGTCCGTTATGTACAATCCGCTCCCTGCCACCCCGCTCAGGGCCAACGCCTCGGTGCTTTGTCCCCGGCTGCACAAGACCAGCCCTGCCAGCACCCCCAGGGTCAGACCCGGGCGCAGGCCGCCCCAGGCCGCCGGGCCCAGCGCACAAAAGACCACCCCAGCCGCCAGCAGACGCCCCGGACCCGGACGCTGTACCGGCCAGCGGCGCAGGGCCCAGCCCAACGCAGCCCCCAGCAGCGCATCCGCACCGCAGGTAAGTGCCAGGCCAAACCCGCCCCCTGCGCCCAGCCCAAAGCAGATCCCGCTGCCCACCAGCACTCCGCAGCCCAGCCCGGCTGCCGGGCCAAACCGCTGGGGCAGCACCCAGCGCACCGCCACCGCCGCCCCAATGCCGCATACCAGGCACACCCCATGCAGCCCGCTGCCCCGCAGCAGCAGCGCCAGGACCGCCCCGGCGGCGGCAGCCGCAAAGCCCGGTTCCCCCGCTCCCAGCACAAGCCCCAGCCCCAACGGAGACAGCTGGCCGTACAGCACCGCCCAGCCCCCTGCAAACCCCAGTGCCAGTGCTCCGGCCCGGTACAGCGCTGGCTGGAGCCGCGCCCGCAGATCCAGTTCTGCACTGCCCAGCGCCACCGCCCCCGGCCGGGACAGCCCCTCTGCTGCTTTGATCCTGCTCTGCATAAAAACATCCCCCTTTGCGGCGGGGGATGTGGTTTTGGTTCTGCCCCGCGCCGTCTTTGCATATACTGTAAGCCTGCCAAAAGGCGTTTTTTGGCGCTGGGCAGGGATGGGACAAAATCTCGCCCAAACTTTTGTTTTGCGGCAGAAGGGTGCGATGGGGTGGGAAGGGCCCCAATGTCTTGCAAAATCCGCAGGGGTACACTATACTTAAAGGAGACAAATGCAAGGAGGTTCCAGCATGGCATATACCGATGATTGGGAGAGCTTGATGAACGGCGTGTTCGGCCCGGGAGGGAAGCTGCGCTCCCGCCCAAAATCCGACCCGGAGACTCCCCCAAAGCAGTCGGGGGGCTTTGCAGAATTGAACGCTGTGCTGCTGGACCAGCAAAGGCGGCTGGATGAGCAGCTGCGCCGCCAGAGCGAACAAATGCGGCGGCAGGACACCGCCGCAGCCGATGCCCTGGCCAGCAGCCGCCAGATGTTACAGGATATGGAGGAGGACGGGCTGCTCTCGCCTTGGCAGACGGGGCCTGCCCCCGCACCGGCCGGCAGCTTTGAGGGGCTTGCCGACGAGGTAAAAAAGACCGTTCTTGGGCAGGACCCCTTTGTGGAAGGCGTCGTGCGGGCCATGCGCCGCCCCTTTGTGATGGGGGTGGACGGGCCTGCCGCCCGCAATGTGATCCTGCTGTGGGGGTCGGTGGGGACGGGCCGCCACTTTGCCTTGCAGGAGACCGCCCGCTGCATGGCAGGCCGGGGACTTTTGCGCAGCGACCGCATCGAGACGCTGGACCTGGCGCTCTACCCCAATGCCGGAGACGAGAAGCTGTTTTTGCAGGACTTGTACGCTGCCCTCCACGCCCCGGACGATATCCTGGCCCTGGAGCATTACGAAAACTGCCACCCGGCGTTTCTGCGGGTGCTGGGGGATCTGGCCATGCGGGGCAGCGCCCCTTTGTCCAGCCGCTACCTGGTAAACAAGCAGGGCATCCTGGTGGATGCCGGCACCGCCCTGGCGCCCGGCGCTGTGGGCCGCATCGACCCGCAGGGCAAATACCTGGTATTCTTCTCCCACAAGGGGCGGCAGGCGTTTGCGGACAAGCTGGGCGCCCCGGCTGCCGCCGCCCTGGGGGATGTGTGTCGGACCTCGCCCTTTACCCCCACCGACCTGGCGGCTCTGGCCGCGGGGCAGCTGAACGCCCTGGCACACCGGGTCAGCGCCCGGCTAGGGCTGACCCTTGCCGCCGATGCCGCTGTACGGGACTATGTGGCCGCCCAATGCTCGGCCCATAAAGGCGCCGGTGCCCTGGCTGAGTGCTGCGACCGGATCTTCCGTGCGCTGAGCGAATACTGCCTGCAGACCGACAAGACCCTGAGCGGCACGCTGCGGCTGGCCGCCGGAGAAAAAGGGCTGACCTTTGCCCTCAACGACGGCCCCGCCCAGCCCCTGGCCGACCTTCTGCCCACCCCCACTGCGGACGGTGCCGCCCAGGCTGTGCGGCAGGAGCTGGACAGCCTGGTAGGGCTTGCCCCCGTCAAGGAATACGTTTTTGGCCTGGCAGACAACCTGCAGGTACAGCGCCGCCGGGCGGCAGCAGGGCTGCCCACGGCCAAGCTCTCGATGCACATGATCTTTACCGGCAACCCCGGCACCGGCAAGACCACCATTGCCCGGCTGGTAGGGCGGTACCTGAAAGCCATTGGCGCACTGAGCGGCGGGCAGCTGGTGGAGGTGAGCCGGGCGGATCTGGTAGGCCGCTACACCGGCCACACCGCCCCCCTGACCAACAGCGTGATCCAGAGCGCCCTGGGTGGCGTACTGTTCATTGACGAAGCATACAGCCTGTACCGGGGCGAGCAGGACAGCTTTGGGCTGGAAGCCATCGACACCCTGGTCAAGGGCATGGAGGACCACCGGGAGGAACTGGTGGTGATCCTGGCCGGATACACCCGGGAGATGGAGACCTTCCTTACCGCCAACAGCGGTCTGGCCAGCCGGTTCCCGAACCAGATCGAATTTCCGGACTACACCCCGGAGGAGCTTTTGGACATTACCACCGTACAGGCCAAAGCCCGGGGCTACCGCCTGGACGAGGGCTGCACCTTCCCTCTTTGGGGGTATTACAAGCGCCGTCAGGCCCTGGACAGCCGCACCGCCGGCAACGGGCGTCTGGCCCGCAACACCCTGGAAAAGGCGATCTTCAACCAGAGCCGCCGCCTGATCGCCCAGCCGGAAGCCCCGCTGGATCTGATCCTGGCCGGAGACCTGGAGTTCGAGGAATAAGGGGCAGGGTCCCTTTGCTATGATCCTATTAAAAAGCAAAAAGCTGTCCGCACTGCGATGGAGCCGAGCGGGCAGCTTTCTTATTTTTTATTTACGTTTCTGCCGTGGGACGCTCCGCTGGGCAGAAGGCGTCTGAAGGGATGTTCTCTTTGGCACAGACGCTTTTTCCGATTTTGCCCCGGCTCCGATTTGGAAAGCACTCACCAAAAGCGGCAGCAAGGCGGGGAGAAACCCTCTCCGTCACGGCTTCGCCGTGCCACCTCTCCCGAAAGGGAGAGGCTTTGGCAAGGGCGGGAAGTTCTTCGCTTATCGGCTGACTTCTTCCTGCCGTTGACAAATGAGGACGAGACCTGCCCTCTTTGCCAAGGGCTCTCCCTTCGGGAGAGCTGTCGCCGTAGGCGACTGAGAGGGTTCGTCCCGAAAGCATCCCTCTCCCCGCAGGCGACTGAGAGGGTTCTTCCCGAAAGCCACCCTCTCCGCAAAGTTCACTCTTTCCGAGGCTTTCTCCGTCCGGGGAACACGAAGGGGTCACGCAGATAGACAAAGAGCAGCTCTGCGGTCATAAAGCACCAGATGATCGGCTCACAGAGGATCACGGCATCATAGCCAAAGCGGGGGATGAAGAACAGCACGAACAAGATCTTGCCCACCAGCTCGATGACGCTGGACAGCAGCGGCAGCACCTTTTGTCCCAGGCTCTGCAACGCATACCGGGTGGACAGCAGCACACCCAGCACTGCGTAGAAAGGTGCATTCCACATCAGATACTTTGCACCGTTCTGCACCACCACCGCCTCGGCAGAGCCGGACACAGCCTGCACCATCCACTCTGCGCTGCAAGACATCAGCAGCACTGCGCCGATGGCCACCACCACCGAGTAGATATACACATCCCGCATCCCCTTGCGCACCCGGTCCGGGCTGCCTGCACCAAAATTCTGGGACACAAAGGTAGACGCTGCTGAGGCCATGGCGGTCAGCGGCATATCCGTCACCGCAAACAGCTTGCGGGCTGCCGTATGCCCCGCAATGACCAGGGTGCCCAGGCCATTGATGCCATATTGCAGCACCACCGACCCCGCCGACACGATGCTGCTCATCAGTCCCATGGACAGGCCCTGGGTCAGTAGCTCCTGATAGCGCTGTGCGCCCACCTCAAAATGCTTTTGCGCAGGCAGCAGCACCGGCGTGCGCCGCAGGATATACACCACGCACAGCGCCGCTGACACGCCCTGTGCCAGCACCGTAGCCGCAGCTGCACCCGGAACGCCCAAGCCCAGCCCGGCGATGAACCAAATATCCAGTCCCACATTCAGCACCGAGGACAACAGCAAAAATACCAGGGGCATCATGCTGTTGCCAATGGCCCGCAGCAGACCGGAACAAAGGTTATAGGCAAACATCACCGGCACACCCAGGGCAATGATGCGGATATAGGCATAGGCGTCCCCGATGATCTCCGCCGGGGTATCCAGCAGCTCCAGCAGCGGGCGCAGGCCCAGCAGCCCCGCCAGCATGATGGTCAGCGAGGCGCCGACTCCAATGACCATCGACCCCGCCACGGTGCGCTTGAGGCCGTCCTCATCCTGGGCGCCATAGCACCGGGCCGCCACGATGGCCAGACCATTGCCGATGCCCAGGCCAAACCCCACCAGCAGCTCATAGATCGCACCGCAGGCGCCAATAGCAGCCAGGGCCTGATCCCCCAGCACATTGCCCACGATCATGATATCTACGGTATTGTACAGCTGCTGGAACAAGCTGGAGAAAAAGATGGGCAGCATAAACAAGAACAAGCTTTTAAAGATCGGCCCGCTGGTAAGCTTTGTATTCAGTTTGGGCAGGGGCCGGGACTCAGATCGGGTCATAGTATCCTCCAATGGGTCACTCGTTGCATCCATTACAGAGCAGCCAAAAAAGCTGCCATGCATTGCACAGCAGCCTGTCGAAACGATTTACAGTGCCTGGGTCTCAAAGCCGTGGCCGGTCAGTACCTGCACGCTGTCAAACCCTGCATCCCGGGCAGCCTGTGCTGCCTCGTCAAAGGCAAAGGTCAGCCCGTCGTGGGCATGGGCGTCCGCTGTGATGATGACTTTGCCGCCCATCTTGTGCCACTGTGACAGCAGCCACGGGCCGGGGTAGAAGTCCTTGCGGTAGCCACGGTTCACTGCGCCGGTGTTGATCTCCAGCAGGCAGTCCGCCTTGTGGGCGGCCTCCAGTGCCGAGAGGGCTGCCGCCTGATACCGGGGAGAGTTTTCGTCAAAGAACTCGCCATTGCCGTTCAGCTTTTTGATCAGGTCCACATGGGCCAGGATGTCCGGGTGCAAAGCGGCCAGCTGCGCCACCTGTGCAAAGTACGCCTCCACCGCAGCCAGTGCATCCCCGCCAAAGTCTGCATCGATGCACTCCCGCAGATCCTGGGGGCGGAAGTCGATCTCATAATAACGGCCGGTCTTTTCCCCGTGGAGATAGTGCACGCCGCCGATCCAGTAATCGTAGCCGGTACGCTTGTCGTCCGAGAACAGATCCCACTCCAGCCCGCAGAGGATATCCACCTTGCCCTTGTACTCTGCCTTCAGCGTAGCGATGGTGGCCTTATACTGGGCGGTGCGGCTGGGGGTCATGCAGTACTCCCGGTCGCAGGGGGTATGGCTGTGGCCGGTAAAGCCCAGCGTCTCCAAGCCCTGTGCGCAGGCAGCCGAGGCCATCTCCTGCAGGGTATTTTTGCCGTCACACATTGTCGAGTGGCAATGCACGCTGGACTTTTTGAAATCTGCCATGATCTGATCACTGCATCCTTTCCTGCTTGACCATGCGGTCGAGCCTATGTCGTGTTTTAAGCTGCTGCCGGGAAAAACGCCCCCGCCGGCGTCCAAAAAAGCAGGCCGCCGCCCCGCTGAAAGCGAATATAGGTATAGTGTAGCTTATTCAATGCACAAACGCAAGAGGTGCCGGGGATTTTCCCTCAGCGGGAACGCAAAAGCCCCCTTGCAGGCCGAGCACGCAGCCAGAAAGGGGGCATCTGTCGGAAGTCTGCTCACTGCCGGGCGCAGCTTACAGGCCAAACATTTTATACAGTTCCATCATGTTTTGATACTGGAGCTTATCCCCCAGCAGCTGACGGTATGTGGCGGTCTTTTCCTTACCTTCTGCCCGCAGGCGGTCCATCCGAGCGGTCGTATCCGCCAGGCGGCGGTCCACAAAATCCTGCATTTTCCGGTAAGCGGTCAGTCGTTCAGCATCGTTCATAGGGCAGCTCCTTTCCTGCACGGGCGTCCTGGATGCGCCCGGATAAGCTATCCCCATTTTATTACATTTTTCATTTTTTGTGAATCGCAAATTTCGCTGTGTTTCTGGTTTTTAGGGGGCATTTTTTCGGATACTTTCACAAACCGCTGCTGCCTGCATCCTCCTCCAGCAAAAATCCGGGCATCAGCTGGGGGATGCGGCTGCCCCATCCCTCCAGATACTCCGAGGTATCCGGGTAGCTCCAGGCTACATACCACACCCTGCTCTCTCCTGCTATGACATACTGGCACTGCACCCGGCCTTCCATCGTGCGGGCAAAGAAATGGTCGTTGTCGTCCGATTGGTTATACCCCTCTGCCCACAGCGCATCGTAGGCCCGTTCCAGGTCCTGGCCGCTGCGGTCCGGCCGGACCGACAGGGTGACCTGCGAGTTTGCAGCTGCCGCAAAGAGGTCGGCCTCCTCCGGCTGCTCCCCGCTCATAGAACTGGTCTGCACCCACTCCCCATCCGGCAGATAGAGGGAGTACCCCTCCCCCTGGAACAGGGTGGCGGGGACTTTCTCCGGCTCCCCTTCCACCCAGATCTCCAGCTCTGTATGCAGCTCCCGCCCGGGAGCGGTCGGCTGGGAGGACGGCGCAGCGGAAGATGCAGGCGGCGGGCTGCTGCTTTGGGACGAGGACGGGCCTGCACAGCCCGCCAGAGCAGCCGCCAGCAGCGCAGCGGCCAGGCAGATGATCCGGTCTTTCATAACGTAATTCCTCCTTTTGTCCGGCCCTGGCGTCTGCCGCCAAGGCCCTATCCCCCAGTATACGCACCAGCGTGCAAAATGATTGCGTACCCAACAGCAAAAGGGGCGCACCCGTTGACCGAGTGCGCCCCAGGATGAGCCTGCTTTATTGTGTGGTCTTTGTCTCTCAGCCCAGCAGTGCCAGCACGCCGCTCTTGGGGCGGGCACCCACGGTCTGGTTGACCAGCTTGCCATTCTTGAACACCAGCAGGGTGGGGATGCTCATGACCCCGAACTGACCCGCCAGCTCCGGCTGCTCGTCCACGTTGACCTTGCCAACCTTCACGTCGGGGCGCTCCTCGGCCACCTCGTCCACCACCGGGGACAGCATACGGCAGGGGCCGCACCAGCTGGCCCAGAAATCCAGCAGCACAGTCTTGTCGCTGTGCAGGACCTCAGCATCAAAATTCTCTTTCGTGATCGTGATAACAGCCATTTTTATTTCCTCCAAAACATATATTTGGGTGCTTTGCATCTTGTGCGCTTAGTATACCCAAAACCGGAGGTGTTTTTCCGTGACGGGGTCACACAATGGCACCCCGAACAAAAAAGCCGCTGCCCGGCAGGGCAGCGGCTTTTTTTGTTATGCGTTTATGCGGGGCTTTGCTCAGCGGCCCAGCATCTCATGGGTGGTCTTTACGATGGTGGCAGCATCCAGACCGTAGGCATGCAGCAGGTCCCAGGCAGGGCCGGAGCAGCCAAACTCATCCTGCACGCCGATGCGGCGCACGGGGGTGGGCAGCTTCTCGCTCAGCAGAGCGCAGACAGCCTCGCCCAGGCCGCCGATGACGTTGTGCTCCTCGGCAGTGATGACCTTGCCGCACTCCGCAGCAGCCTTCAGCACCAGCTCCTCGTCCAGGGGCTTGATGGTGTGCAGGTTGATGACCCGGGCGTGGATACCCTCGGCAGCCAGCTGCTCGGCAGCAATGCGGGCCTCGTTGACCATCAGACCGGTAGCCAGGATGGCGATGTCATTGCCCTCGGTGAGCTGCTCGCCCTTGCCGATCTCAAAATGATAGTTGTCCGGATCGTGGAACACAGGCACAGCCAGGCGGCCGAAGCGCAGGTACACCGGACCATGCATAGCAAAGGCGGCACGGACAGCGGCACGGGCCTCCACATCGTCTGCGGGGCAGATGATGGTCATGCCGGGCAGGCTGCGCATCAGGGCAAAGTCCTCACAGCACTGGTGCGAAGCGCCGTCCTCGCCCACCGAGATGCCGCCGTGGGTGGCGCCGATCTTCACGTTCAGGCCAGGGTAAGCGATGCTGTTGCGGATCTGCTCAAACGCACGGCCCGCAGCAAACATGGCAAAGCTGGACACAAAGGGCACATAGCCCATGGTGGACAGGCCGGCAGCCACGCCCACCATATTGGCCTCGGCAATGCCGCAGTCAAAGTGACGGTCCGGGTTGGTCTTGCGGAACATACCGGTCTTGGTGGCGGCAGCAAGGTCTGCGTCCAGCACCACCAGCTCGTCGTGGCCCTCTGCCGCCAGGGCTTTCAGGGTCTCGCCGTAGCTATCACGGGTCGCGATCTTTTTTACATCTGCCATTTACTTGTCCTCCTTATCCAGCGCGGCATAGGCGGCGTTCAGCTCGTCCATGGCGATGCGGTATTCCTCGTCGTTGGGGCCCTTGCCGTGCCACTCCACCGCACCGGTCATATAGGACACGCCCTTGCCCTTGATGGTGTCCAGAATGATGCAGGTGGGCTTATCGGTCCGGGCGCGGAAACCCTGGATCGCAGCCTCGATCTGGTCAAAGTCGTGGCCGTTGATGGTCTCCACATGGAAATTGAACGCACGGAGCTTATCCTCCAGCGGAGCGCTGTTCATCACGGTCTCGGTGGTGCCGTCGATCTGCAGATGGTTGCGGTCGATCATCACGCACAGGTTGGACAGGCCGTAGTGGGCGGCAAACATAAATGCCTCCCAGCACTCGCCTTCCTCGATCTCACCGTCGCCCAGGATGGCGTACACCTTGGAGGGCAGACCGGCCTTCTGGGCGCCCAGCGCCATGCCGCAGGCCGCAGACACGCCCTGGCCCAGGCTGCCGGTGGACATATCCACACCGGGGGTGGTGTTCATGTTGGGGTGGCCCTGGAGATAGCTGCCGATCTTGCGCAGGGTCAGCAGATCCTCCCAGGGGAAGAAGCCCCGCTCTGCCAAAGCAGCGTACAGTCCCGGGGCAGCGTGGCCCTTGGACAGCACCAGACGATCCCGGTCAGGCTTAGCCGGGGCGGCGGGGTCGATGTTCATATCCGCAAAATAGAGGTAGGACAGCACCTCTGCAATGTCCAGGCTGCCGCCCGGATGTCCGCACTTGGCGCTGTGGGTCCCTTCGATGACACCCATGCGGATGCGGCAGGCGTGCTTAGCCAGGGTGAGCTTTTCTGCATTTGTCATAATGGTCCTCCCGTATGAACCAGTTGAATGTCCTCCGGGGCGGGCGCGTCCCGCGCTGGAGCAGCGCCGCGGCCAGCTGGCCGCGGCGCACTTTGTATCAGGTTTATATTATCTATTCTGTGCAAAAAGGTCAAGCATCTTCCGGAAAAATGTACACCACTGGGCAATTTGCAGGGGAATCCGCCCGCTTTTTGTGGAAAATGCGCCTGTATTGACATCTCCCCGGCGAGACTGTTATACTTTTGACAAAAAAACGGACCTTGTGTCCCCCAAAAAAGAAGGTGCTATGATGAACCACACCCCCTTATCCCCCGCCCGCCGACTGGTGCTGGCCGGGCTGATGCTGGCCCTTGCCCTGGTGCTGCCCTTCCTGACCGGGCAGCTGCCCCAGATCGGAAATATGCTCTGCCCCATGCACCTGCCGGTGCTATTGTGCGGTTTTTTGCTGGGCTGGCCCTGGGGCCTGGCCGTAGGTGTGACCGCACCGCTGCTGCGCTCGGCCCTGTTTGGGATGCCGCCGCTGTACCCGGTGGCTCTGGCCATGTGTCTGGAGCTGGGATGCTACGGCCTGGTGACCGGCCTGCTCTACCCCCGGGTGCGCCACACCCCTGCTGGCGACTACGCTGTGCTGGCGGCCGCCATGGTCTCCGGGCGGCTGGTATGGGGTGCCGCCCGCTTTGTGATGGCGGGCCTGTCGGGGACTGCTTTTCCCCTGCAGGCTTTCTTGTCCGGCGCCATCTTTACGGCTTTGCCCGGCATCCTGCTGCAGCTGGTGCTGATCCCGCTGATCCTGGCCGGGCTGCGCCGCGCCAAACTGCCCCGCTGAACAAAACAAAAAATGCGCCTCCCGCCCGGTCTGGGCAGGGGGCGCATTTTTGTACATCAAAGCGGGTGGGCAGGGGTCAGCTTCTGGTAGGCGATCCGGGGGGTGCCGTCCGCCACATGGATGATGCCGCAGCGGGCAAACCCATTCTTCTCCAGGATATGCTGCATGATCTTGTTGTCCGCATGGGTATCTGCCCGCAGACTGTCGCAGCGCTCGGCGCACCAGGCGATCACCTCATCCGCCACCCCTTTGCGGGTACCAGCGGAAGCCAGCCGGTGCAGCGTGCCATAGGGCAGGGTATCGTTCAGCCACCCGCCGTCCTCAATGGCGGCATAGGTGGGGTCTGCCCCCAGCACAAAGGCGAACACCGCCTCCAGCTGCCCATTGACCACATATACAAACAGGCGGTTGGAGGTGATATCCTCCTCCAGCAGCTCGCGGGGCGGGTAACCGCCGCCCCATTGGGTGGGGTTGCCCGTTTCAGCCATCAGGCTGCGGGCATGATCGTAAATTTGCAGGATCCGATCCAGATCCGCACGGGTCGCTCCACGAAACATCCTTCAACACCTTCTCTTCCCTGCAGGGGGGGCCGCACGCCTGCCCTGCGGTGGATTTGCATAACAGCAGTTTATAACAGCGAATATTATACTACATTATTTTCCAAAAGGCTAGGGTATCGCAGAAAAAAGCACCGCACCCAGCGTGTGCAGCCCGGAGTATGAACATTTTCTTAAATCTGGCGAGGACGCAATTTTTCCCGCCGCTGCGCCGTATCATAGGCAGACGGGGACAAAAAACAGTCCCCTTGCGGCGGCGGATGGCCATGAAAGGGCGCCTTCCCTCCCGCCGCAAAAGAACAGGCGCAGGGGCCCGGCGTTCGTCCCCCCCTCCGGCACAAACACTGCCGGTTCGATCCCCCGCCCCGCTGCGCCCTGAATCCACTGCCTGCCGCCGGGAGACATCTTATGCTTGCGGCGGCGGCAGTGACGGAGGTACTTACGCTATGGCACAAACACAGTTATTCCCGCTGGGCGGGCGCAGCGCGACGGTGAGCCGCGAGGCCCTGGTACAGGCGGCCCTGGACGAGATCACCACCAATTACCGGGAGGCCAGCCTCTCCAATGTAGCCCGGGCCTACGGTGTCTCCCTGGCTTATGTCAGCGAGTGCGTGCGCACCCAGACCGGCCGCACCTACAAGGAGCTGCTGCAAAAGCACCGCATGGAGACCGCTGCCCGGCTGCTGCGCCGCAGTGACTGGAGCATCCAGCAGGTCATTGCCTATGTCGGCTATGAAAACACCAGTTATTTCTACCGCCTGTTCCACGAGCGGTACGGTCTGAGCCCCCGGGAATATCGCCTCAAGCGCACCGCCCGGCCCATCCGCACCGCCTGACGCACACTTGCTAAACCCCAGAAAGAGACGGCACAGCCTTGAACTGTGCCGTCTCTTGTTTTTTGCCCGCAAAAAACGGCTGGTGGGGTACCACCAGCCGTTTAGCGTATTGGGTTCAGCTGAACATCGTTTCGTCCTTGTAGCGTCCAGAACAGACAAACTGGACCCACTCGGCCAGGTTGACAGCATGATCCCCGATGCGTTCCAGGTACTTGATGACCATCAGCAGATCCAATGCGGCATCCACATTGGCCGGGCAGGCTGCGATCTCCTGCGCCAGCATCTGCTTGATCTGGTCAAAGTCTGCGTCCACTGCGTCATCCGCTGCAATGACCTGCTGCGCGGCGGCCTGGTCCTCAGCGGACAGCGCTGCCAGAGCGTCCAGGATCATCTTGTGAGCCTTGCGGCCCATTTCCAGCGCACGGCTCACCGCCGGATCTCCCGCCTGACGCACACCGAACAGGTGGGGCAAGATCTCGGCGATATCCGCTGCGTGGTCTGCCATGCGCTCCAGATCGGTGACTGCTTTCAGCGCAGCAGAGATGCGGCGCAGGTCACCGGCCACCGGCTGCTGACGCAGCAGAAGGCTCATGCAGCGGTGCTGGATGTCCTGCTCCATCTGGTTGATCTTCTGATCCCCTTTGATCACAGCGGCGGCCATGTCCGGGTCTGCGGTGCAAAGTGCCTCCATAGCGGACTCCACCGCATCGGCAGCGGCAGTGCCCATCTGGGTCATCTGGGTCTGTAACTGGCGCAGATCCGCGTCGTATTGGGTGCGGCTGCTCATAATCTGCAAAGCCCCTTTCCTGTAAAATGCCGGTCAGCCGAAGCGGCCGGAGATGTAGTCCTCGGTACGCTTGTCCTCCGGGGTGCTGAAGATCTTGGCCGTGGGGCCCTGCTCCACCATTTCACCCAGCAGGAAAAAGGCGGTGCGGTCGCTGATGCGGGCAGCCTGCTGCATATTATGGGTCACGATGACTACGGTATACTTTTCTTTCAGCTGGCTCATCAGCTCTTCGATCTTCATGGTGGAGCCGGGGTCCAGTGCGCTGGTGGGCTCATCCATCAGCAGCACTTCCGGCTGCACTGCCAGTGCCCGGGCGATGCACAGACGCTGCTGCTGACCGCCGGACAGGCCCAGGGCGCTTTTTTTCAAGCGATCCTTGACCTCATCCCACAGGGCCGCTCCCCGCAGAGAGGTCTCCACGATCTCATCCAGGGCTGCTTTGCCCCGCACCCCGTGGAGCTTGGGGCCGTAGGTGATGTTGTCATAGATGCTCATGGGGAAGGGGTTGGCTTTCTGGAACACCATGCCCACCCGGCGGCGCAGGGCGGTAAGCTCCATGTCCCGGGCAAAGATATCCTGCCCTTGCAGCAGGACCTTGCCCTCGATGCGCACCCCAGGCACCAGGTCGTTCATCCGGTTCAGGGTCTTGAGAAAGGTGGATTTGCCGCAGCCAGAAGGGCCGATCAATGCCGTGATGCTGCGCTGGGGCACATCCAGGGAGATCTTTTTCAGCGCCTGAAAGTCGCCGTACCACAGATCCAGCTCCTGGGCGGAGATCACCGGGAGGTTTTGCGTTTCCATTCTATCAGTACACCTCATTGCTTTTTCTTCAGGCTGGTCTTGGCCAGACGGGCGGCCAGATTGATGACCAGCACCAGCACCAGCAGCACCGCTGCAATGCCCCATGCCGAGGCAAAGTCGCCATCCTCAAAGGCCCGCAGGTACAACAGCACCGACAGGGTAGCGCCATTGGAGGTATACGCAGCAGCAATGCTCTTGGCGATGACCTCCGCAGCGCCAGCGGTGAACAGCAGCGCAGCGCTCTCGCCCACGATGCGGCCCACGGCCAGGATGCAGCCGGTAACGACGCCGTCGATGCTGCAAGGCAGCACGATGGTGCGGATGATATGCCACTTGCCTGCACCCAGACCCAGCGCACCCTCCCGATAGCCCTGCGGCACGGTCTTGAGCGACTCCTGGGTAGTACGGATGATGGTGGGCAGGGTCATGATGACCAGCGTCAGGCTGCCGGACAGCAGACTGGTGCGCAGGCCCAATGCCTGGCTGAACACCAGCATACCCACCAAGCCATACAGGATGCTGGGGATGCCTGCCAGGGTCTCGTTGGTAAACTCGATCAGGGCGATCAGCCGCCGGTTGGTGGCGTACTCGGTCAAATAGACCGCTGCACCCACGCCCAAAGGCAGCACGATCAGCAGTGTGAGCAGGATCACATACAGGGTGTTCAGGATGGCCGGCAGGATGCCGTCGGTGCCTTTCAGCACGCTGGCGGTGCCGGACAAAAACTCCCAGCTGAGCTTGGGCACGCCCCGCCACAGCACGATGCCGATGACACCTGCCACCAGCAGGATGACCAGCACCGCCGCCACCCATACCGCAGCCTGCATCAGCCGGTTCTGCATCCGGCGGGCCGGGGTCAGATCACTTTTCACGGCGGGAGCCTCCCTTCAGCATCGCATTCAGCACCAGGTTGATGATCATGATAAAGACAAACAGCACCAGTGCAATGCTGAACAGCGCCTGTTTCTGCAGGCCGCTGGCGTAGCTCATCTCCTTGGCGATGGCCGTGGTCAGGAAGGTGACGCTCCGGAACAAGCTGCCGGGCATATTGGGGCTGTTGCCGGCCACCATCATAACGGCCATGGCTTCGCCAATGGCGCGGCCGATGCCCAGCACGATGCCGGCGGCAATGCCGCTTTTGGCGGCCGGGACACTGATCTTGAACCAGGTCTCCTGCTCGGTAGCGCCCAGCGCCAGGCTGCCCTGCTCGTACTCCGGGGGGACGGCGTTCAGCGCAGTGACCGACACGGACACGATGCTGGGCAGGATCATAACTGCCAGCACCAGGATGGCGCTCAGCAGGCAGGCGCCGGAGGCCCGGCCAAAGGTCCTGGCCACAGCCGGCACCAGGATCTGCATACCCAGCAGGCCAAACACCACGCTGGGGATGCCGGACAGCAGCTCAATGGCGGTGACCACCACGCCCCGCACACGGGGGCCTGCTGCTTTGGAGAGGAACACAGCGGTCAGCAGACCCACCGGCACGCCCAGCAGGGTGGCACCCAAAGTGCCCCAGATGCTGGACAGGATGAAAGGCAGGATGCCGTATTTCGGTTCCGCTGCGGTGGAAGCCCACTCCTGCCCAAACAGGAAGTCGCCCAGGCCGATCTGACCAATGGCCGGCACACCTGCTGCGATCAGATAGACCGTGATCAGCACCACGCTGCCCACTGCCAGCATTCCGCAGGCAAAGAAGATGAAGTTCATGACGGCTTCCAGCCATTCGGCAGCGGTGCGGGGCAGAGAACGTTTACTCCCCATCTTACTTGCTCACCGGCACAGCACCTGCAGCACGGATCAGGTCTGCAGCGTCAGGGCTGACGGCAAAGTCCAGGAAAGCCTGTGCCTGTGCGCTGAGCTCCGCAGCCTTGTTGGTGACGAACACAAAGGGACGCTGGATCTTATAAGTACCGTCCTGAACGGTAGCCTCGCTGCAGCCCACACCCTCGACGGTGACCATGTTCACGCTGTCGCCCACAGCAGACAGAGAAGCGTAGCCGATGGCCAGGGGGTTGGACTCCACAGCGCTGATGACAGCGCCGGTAGCGGTCAGCTCCTGGGCGTACTTGCAGCTGTCCTTCACATCCACGATGCTCTCAAAGCCATCACGGGTGCCGGAGCCAGCCTCGCGGCCGATGAGGACGATCTCGCCGTCGGTGCCGCCCACCTCAGACCAGTTGGTGATCTCGCCGGTGAACATCTTGGACAGCTGCTCCACGCTCAGGTCCGCCACCGGGTTGTCCTTGTTGACGATCAGAGCGATGCCGTCCAGAGCCACGATGGTGCCCTCAACGTTCTCCTGCTCCTCGGTCTTCAGAGCGCGGGAGGACAGACCGATGTCCAGGGTCTTATCGGTAGCGCCGGTAATGCCTGCGCCGGAACCGGTGGGGTCATAGCTGACGGTCACATCCGGCTCTACCTCAGCAAATCCCTCGCTCAGAGCGGCGACCACGTTCTTCATCGAGGTGGAACCGCCGGTAGCCACGTTGCCGGACAGCGCTGCCGCAGAGGAAACGCTGGAGCTTGCTGCTGCCGAAGAAGCGGGGGTGGAAGCAGAAGCGGAAGATGCGGAGCCGCCGCAGGCGGTCAGGGCAATGGCAGCAGCAGCCACGCTGCAAACAGCAATAAAGGAACGGCGAGTGATCTTTTTCATGACGAATTTTCCTCCAAAATACGGCGCAGGACCTGCATCGTCCGGCCGTTCTGCCAAGACGCCGGTGCGTTTGACCGGCGCTTTTTGTTTTTTCGACTTTTGCGCAGTTCGTTGTGTCCCACATTTCCTTGGGACGTCTCCATTGTACCGCAGCCCCCGCCCTGCTGCGACCATGGGCGAGAAAAATCCAGGTAAAGCTTTGGCTGTGCTTTGCCTGCCAATGAAAAGAAACCGTAAAGCCCGGGGCAGCTCCATCGCCGGGATTTTACATTTCCCGGGAAAATCGCCTTTCTCCCCCGAAAAAAGACAAAAAAGCCCCCGGCACTGCGGGCGGAATGCCCAAAACAGCACCGGGGGTATTGTACATAATTACAGAAAAACGGTTATTGAGACGGCCCGCTGACACTGGGCGGCAGAATGGTAAGCGCAGGGCAGTCCACCAGATACTCCACCCGATAGCCGAAGGCTGTCAGGGTAAAGTGGAGCGTGCCCTTCTGCCGGAGTTTTTCTGCCTGGCCATCGGTGAGGGAAAACCGCACCGTCACCTCCTGTGCGGCGGTGCTGGGGGCCAGGCTCTGTTTGCTGGCTGAGAGCAGCATCAGCCGGGTATGATCCGCTTTGGCGGAGCAAGCCGCAGCCGGACGCAGCTCTGCCGGGAGACCCTGGACCCGGAACCGGGCCGCCGCCTCCCTGTCTGTCAGCGTGACTTCCATCAGCTGTACGGTGCAGCTGCCCAGGTGGGCTTTGGTGTCCAGCCCTGTGCCGCCGCCCTGCCCCAGCAGGTGGTCCAAAAAGTCCTTCAGCTCAAACTCGCAGCCCGTAAGCAGAGCCGCTGCCGGCACCAAGACCGCTGCAGCGGCGCTGCGCTTCAAAAAACTGCGCCGGTCCATTTCGCTTTTCATGCTGGACACCTCGCTTTTCCGCAGCCGCAAAACGGAGGGGTCAATCCTCCGTAGCATCCACCCCGTTGGGGGCATAAAAGCGGATGAAGCGCTTCCACTGGTCCTTGCCCATCGTAGCGCGGTAACATCCGCCCAGAGCGTGGATGGCCTCCCCTACCTCCATGGCAGCCTCGCCGCAGTCCAGCACCAGGATGCGGAACCAGGAGTCGAACAGCTTCTCGACCCATCCGGTATCCACCGCCCCGCTCCGGGCGTAAAAACCCAGCCGGCGGCGGGCCATGGCCTCATCCTCTGCCTTTTCCGGACATTCGGACTCGATCATGATGGCGCGGACGCCTTTTTCCTGCACACGCAGCTGCTCCAGCAGCTGTGCGCCCAGCCCTGCGGCCCGGTAGTCCGGCACAACGGCAAAGTAGTCCAGCTGACTGACGGCGCTGCCCGGGGGACAGACCATGACCAGGTAGGCCGCCAGCTTTTCCCCATGGAACACGCCCCAGGTGTGGCCAAAGCCTGCGGCTTCGCCATTCAGGATGGTGCTCAGGGGTTTCAGCTCTCCGGCGGGGAAGTCCCGGCGCATCTCGTTCAAGTAGACATGGGTCAGTTCCTCGGCGGTCAGCTGCCGCCAGGTCAGCTCATGGGGGGTCATTTTCAGGGGTCATCCTTTCTGCCTGCTTTCACAGCAGCAGGCTGAGTGCTTCTTCGTCGGCCACCACAGTGCAATCCGGGTGCAGCTGCAGGATAGAGCCGGGGCATGCGGGGGTAACAGGGCCGGTGATCATGGCCTTGACAGCCTCTGCCTTACCCTTGCCGTTGACCACCACCAGCACCTTGCGGGCCTGCATGATGGTCTTGATGCCCATGGTGTATGCCTGCTTGGGCACCAGGTCCTCGTTGCCGTCAAAGAAGCGCTTGTTGGCCTCGATGGTGGCAGCGGTCAGGTCCACGCAGTGGGTCTCCAGCTCAAAGGCATCGCCCGGCTCGTTGAAGCCGATGTGGCCGTTGGGGCCCAGGCCCAGCAGCTGCAGGTCGATGCCGCCCACAGAGTGGATGACCTCATTATACTGCTTGCAGGCATCCTCTGCATCGGGGTTGGTGCCGTCCGGCAGATGGATGGATTCGGCAGGAACATTGACATGGTCAAACAGGTTGCGGTGCATGAAGCTCCAGTAGCTCTCCGGATGCTCCTTGGGCAGGCCGCGGTACTCGTCCAGGTTGACGGTGGTGACCTCAGAGAAGTCCAGATCGCCCTTATTGTAACGCTCTACCAGGTCAGCGTATGCGCCCACGGGGGTGCCGCCGGTGGCCAGACCCAGCACGCAGTTCGGCTTCAGGGTGACCTGTGCAGCAATGATGTTTGCTGCCTTGTGGGACATATCCTGGTAGTCCTTTGCACGAATGATCTTCATAAACAAATGCCTCCTATTTATGCGTATCTTCGGTGTTACGCTCCGGCGTCAGCCCTGCCTCTGTACGCTGTCGTCGGTCATGCCTGTCCTGATTTTATCACACTTTCACAAAAAAAGAAAGTGTGCTGCCGTCGGTTTTGCACAGCTGGTGCAGAACCGACAAAACCTGTCCATTCCGGCCCGGAACTGCCTTATTCCAGCTCGCCCAGCAGCGCCATGATGGCGGCTGCGGCGGCCAGCGGGGCGGTCTCGCAGCGGAGGATGCGGGGCCCAAGGCCGATGGTCTTGGCCCCTGCCTGCCCGGCGGCGGCAGCCTCCTCCGGAGCAAAGCCGCCCTCTGCCCCGGTCACAAGGCCGATGCGCAGCCGCCGCCCCTCCGGACGGGGCGCCTGCGCCAGCACCTGGCGCAGCGGCACACCGCCGCACTCATAGCAGAACAACACCAGGTCATACTGGTCAAAGGTGCGGCACACCGCCCCAAAGTTGGGCAGCGGCAGCGCCACATCCGGCAGCACGCCCCGGCCGCACTGCTTGGCAGCCTCCAGTGCGATGCGGTTATAGCGCTCGTTCTTCTGCTCCTCTTTTTTGGGGGCAGCCACGCAGTACCGGCTGAAAAACGGCACAAAGTGGGCGCAGCCCAGCTCCACGCCATGGCGGATGATCTGCTCCAGCTTATCCTGTTTGGGGTACCCCGCCAGGATGGTCAGCTCCACCTGCGGCTCGGCTGCGCTGGGATATCCCTGCTCCACGGTCAGCTCCACCAGGTCCTCTCCAAAACCGGCAACGGTGCCGGTATATTCGGTGGCGCTGCCATCGCAGAGGATCACGGTGTCCCCCATTTTTGCCCGCATGACCCGGGCCAGGTGGTGGGCATCTGCCCCCCGCAGCACGGCATGGCCGTCAGCGATCTCGGTGGTAAAATAACGGTGCGGCATGGCAGTTCCCCCTTTACTGTGCTTTGCGGCAGAGGATGCACTCCCAGCCGCGCTTCTCCCGCACCTCTGTCACGGTCAGACCCGCAGCGGTCAGGGCGGCGCAGACCTCCTCCAGACGGCTGTCGATGACGCCGCTGGCGATGAACACTGCATCCGGAGCCATCAGGCTGGGCAGCGCCGGTGCCAGGGAGATAATCGCATTGGCCACGATGTTGGCCGTGATCAGGTCATACTGACCGGTGGCTTTGTCCGACAGGTCGCCCACCAGGACGGTCAGCTTATCGGCAACGCCGTTCAGGGCGGCATTCTCCCCAGCGGTGCGCACCGCCACCGGGTCGATGTCCACGCCCTCGGCGCTGGCAGCGCCCAGCTTCAGGGCAGCAATGGCCAGGATGCCGCTGCCGGTACCGATATCCAGCACCCGCTCGCCCCCCTGCACCAGCTGATCCAGCGCCTCCAGACACAGGCTGGTGGTCTCATGACCGCCGGTGCCAAAGGCCAGGCCCGGGTCCAGGGTCAGCTGCACCCGGTCGGTGTCGTACTGCTGCCAGGAGGGCACCACCGCCAGCCGGCTGCCGATCTCCATGGGGTGGTAGTATTTGCGCCAGCCGTTCTGCCAGTCCTCCTGCTCCACACCGCTGGTCTCGACGGTGTAGGGGATGCCCACCGCCTCCATCCGGGCGGCGATCTGGGCCAGCGTCTCCACCGGAGAGGCGCCCGGCTCCAGGTACAGGTGAACGATGACCTGGTCCCGGGGCTTGTCCAGCAGCTCCTGCTCGATCAAGTCCACATGGGCGATCTCGGCCACCTGCTGTTCCAGGTCGCTGTAATCCTCAATATAAATACCGCTGTCCGAGATCATCATGGCAGCGGCTTCTGCCGCCTCTGCATCTGCTTTGGCCACAGTCAGCCGGATATCGGTCCATTCCATATACAAAACCTCCTAGATTCCTATATATACATATTCATCCTGCCCGCCTGGGTGCAGCGGGGGATGGCCTCACACCTGGTCCCAGTCCAGCGCTGTCCAGTCCGGAAGGAACTGCCGGCTCAGGCTGCGCAGCTCCGGCTCATCGGCACGGCTGTCCTCGTCCGCAATGCCCACCACATAAAAACCCGCTCCGGCGGCTGTGCGGGCCGCATAGACGGCATCCTCACACACGGCGCAGCTGGCGGGGTCGGTGCCGCCCAGCCGCTGCATCGCCTCCAAAAAGACCTCCGGACGGCGCTTGGACTGCTCGCCCTGGGCGGTGATGAAGAACTCAAAATACGACTCCACCCCCAGCCGGGACAGCACCTCCCGGCACTGTGCCTCCCAGGTGTTGGAGCAGATGCACATCCGCGCGCCCTGCTGTGCCAGGCGGGCCAGCATCTCCCGCACGCCGGGCTTCAGCTCCACGGTCTGGTACAGGTGGTTGACCTCCTGGCGCAGCAGGCGGGTGTAGCCCGCTTCGTCCATAGGCAGGCCGTACTCCTGGTGCAGGTATTCCGCCGCCTGGGGGATGGTCATGCTCAGCAGCGTTTCCCGCAGGCCGGGGCGGGCCTGGCAGCCAAAGTGCTCCAGCATGGCGATGGGGGCCTGCCGCCAGACGGTGGTCATGCTGTCGGTCAGCGTGCCGTCCATATCAAAGATCCATTGCTTGCATCGCATAAGAAAAACCCTTTCTGATCCGGTGAATTTTTTGCCAAAAACAGGGGCATCTGCCCGCAGATTGTGCTATACTGTGTTTATACTTTTCTCCCCGGGGGGATACTAACCGTTGCTATCAGCAATAAAACCATAAATCCCGCAAAAGGTCAAGAGATACACCGGACTGCCCCGCCCCGGCTGGGGCTGGCGCCCGTTTCCCTGCCCCCCGCAGAACGACCGTAAGGAGGACCCTTCCATGACCCAGAACCTACCGGCCCGCAGGGGCCTTGTACTGGCCGGCGGCGGCGCCAAAGGCAGTTATCAGGTGGGCGTATGGCGTGCGCTGATGGAGCTGGACTGGCGCCCCCAGATCATTACCGGCACCAGCGTAGGCAGCCTGAACGGCGCAATGTTTGCGCTGGACCTATACGAGACCGCCCGGGATATGTGGCTGTCCATCCGCAGCCAGGATGTAATGGAGCTGCCCGGCGAGGAAGCGGGCCTGTCTGAGCTGCACCAGTTCCTGCACGAGGTAGTGCGGGACGGCGGCATGGACGTGACACCGCTGGAGGAGATCGTGGACCGTGTGCTGGACGAGCCAGCCCTGCGGACCGGCCCGGTACAGCTGGGCCTGGTCACGGTGGAAAAAAAGGGCCTCAAGCCCCGGGAGCTGACCCTGGATGAGATCCCCGAAGGCAAGCTCAAGGACTATCTGCTGGCTTCGGCCGCCTGCTTCCCCGCTTTGCGGGCCCGCAGCATCGACGGCATCCAGTATCTGGACGGTGGATACGGCGATAATATGCCCACCGCCCTGGCTGCCCGGATGGGCGCCGAGGAGCTGGTCTGTGTGGACCTGGAAGGGGTGGGCATCACCCGCCCCAACCGCACCGGACTGCCCACCATCCTGGTGCGCAGCCACTGGGATCTGGGCGACATCCTGCGCTTTGACCCCGAGGTGGCGCAGCGCAACATGGCCCTGGGCTACTTTGACACCCTGCGGGCTTTTGGCCGCATCCGGGGCTGCGCCTACGCCGTGGACGACGAGGGCCAGAGCGCTGCCGATGCCAGCCGGTTTGCCGCCCGGTTTGCCGCCATCCAGCGGGCGGTGCTGGCGGAATATCCTGTGACCTGGACCGCCGGAGCCGCTCTGCGGCTGAGCAAACTGCGGGACCAGGCCCTGGCGCCGCTGGAAGCCGCCGCCGAGGATATGGAGGTGGACCCCACCCGCTATTACACCGTCAAGACCTTGTCCGCCGCCTTTTTGGATCGGTGTGACTATGGGCGCATCCGGGTATTCTTCCCGCTGCTGGATGGCCAGGGCAGCGCAGCCCTGGCCGCCCGGGCCGCTGTGGCCCCCAGCACATTTTTGCAGGCAATGGTGTACCGGGCGCTGACCCTGCCGCCCCCTGCACCGCCCAAGATCACGGAGGTGACAAAGGCATGAGGATCTACAAGGGTGTTTCCGCTTCTCCCGGTCTGGTAGTGGGCCAGGTCAGCCGGCTGGAGCGTCATGTGGAGACCTTTGAAAACGGCCCGTTCAATCCCGACCGGGAGCAGCAGATGCTGACCAACGCCATCCACACCGCCCAGACCGAGCTGGAATCCATGGCCGAGCGTTCTGCCTCCACCGAGCAGGCCATCTTTTTGTTCCAGAGCATGCTGCTGGAGGACGAGGGCTTTATGAAAGAGGTCCGCTCCTACATCGCTGCGGGCATTGGGGCGGCGGCGGCCATCAGCCGGGTGGGCAACCGCTATGCGGACCAGCTGGCAAACATGGCCGACAACCCCTATATGCAGCTGCGCAGCGTGGATGTGCTGGATGCCACCAGCCGTGTGCTGAACATCCTGGGCAACCGGCCCCGGGTCTGGCTGGCGCTGGATCATCCCGTGATCCTGGCTGCGGATATCCTGATGCCCAGCGACCTGTTCAGCGTGCCTTCCGGCATGATCCTGGGCATCATCACCTCCGAAGGCAGCGGCCAGAGCCATGCAGCCATCATTGCCCGGGCCATGAACATCCCCGGCGTGGTGCAGGTAGGACGGGATTTTCTGGACGACTGCGACGGCCGCACCCTGATCCTGGATGCCACCAAGGGCGAGTGTGTGCTGGACCCGGACTCCGCTGCGCACCAGCAGGCCATGATCCGCATCTGTGAGCTGCAGCGGGAGGATCTGCGCCTGGGGCAGCTGCGGGCCAGGCCCAACCTGACCCAGAGCGGCGAAACGTTTGAGCTGATGGCCAACTGCTTTGGCCCCGAGGACATCGACACCGCCATGCAGTCCGGCGCCCAGGGCGTGGGCCTGCTGCGCAGCAGCTACATGATGCTGCCCGGGCGCATCCTGGACGAGCAGGAGCAGTATTTCTTTTACATATCCTGCCTGGCCGCGGCCCAGGGCAAGCCGGTGACCGTGCGCACCTTTGACTTTGGCACCGACCGCACCGTAGCGGATGCCTACCGGGGGGTGCAGTCCTCCAAACTGGGGCTGCGGGGCATCCGCAGCAGCCTGCGCCAGCCCCACCAGTTCCAGACCCAGATCTGCGCCCTGCTCCGGGCGGCCGCCCGGGGGCCGCTGCGGGTCATGCTGCCCATGGTCACCGATATCGAGGATTGGGACGCTGCCATGGAGATGGTGGAGGACTGCCGCCGCAGCCTGCGGGAGCGGGGGGTGCCGTTCAACGAGGATACCCCCTTTGGCGTGATGCTCAGCATCCCCTCTGCCTGCCTGACGGCCGAGGACTTTGCAAAGCACGGGTGCGATTTTTTCACCATCGGCACCAACGACCTGACCCAGTATACCCACGCAGCGGACCGGGAGCTGGCCAGCGCAGAGCGGTACTACCGCCCCGCCAGCCCCGCCATGAAAAAGCTGATCCGGATGGTGGTGGATGCTGCCCAGGAGGCAGACATCCCGGTGACCATCTGCGGGCTGGCCGTGGGCAACCCTGCCAACGCCTTACAGTATTATCGTATGGGGCTTCGCAGTTTTTCCATAAGCCCGCAAAACCTGCTGGAAGCCAAAAAAGCCCTGCTGGAAGCAGAATGACCCCCCCTGACAGGAACACCCCCGCAGACCGCTGCGAAAGCAGTGCTGCGGGGGTGTTTTTTGCTTTTTATTCTTTGCCGCAGCGGCCGGGGCACTTGGCCCAGTCGGTGACCGCAGCGCGGACCTCCGCCGCACGGCCCCGGGGCAGGGGCACGCGGGCGCCGCTGCGCATCTGCACCTCATCGGGGCAGACCCGCTCTACCCGGGCCAGGTTGACCACATAGGACCGGTGGGGCTGCAAAAAGCGGCCATCCTCCAGCAAAGGCTGTGCCACCTGAGAGAACGGGACCCGCAAGGACAGCGAGGGCACATCCTCCCCGCTGGACAGGTGGAAATGCACCACATGATGGGTACATTCCAGATACTCGATCTCTCCATAGGGCAGCAGCCGCAGCCCGGCGGCGGTATTCACCGCCAGGGTGGGGCCATACTCCGGCTCCACCGCCCGATCCAGCAGGCGGTACAGCGCCTGCTCCCGCACAGGGGTCAACAGATACTGCATCGCCTCCAGCTGATAGGCCGCATACGCATGGGCAGGCGTCCGGGCCAGAAACGCCAGCGCCCCCCGGCGGCCCCGGCGGCGCAGCATCTCTGCCGCTGCCAGGCCCGCAGGCACAGGGCTACCCTCCAGCTCGATCAAGATCAGCTCGTACCGTGCACCGGCGGCATCCCGCTCCAGCAGAGCGTCCGCCCCCGGCAGCTGTTCCACGATGCAGCCGTCTGCCCGGCGGGCAAAGTAGCCGATGCAGCCCCGCTGCACAGCCGTCCGCAGCCCGCTGTCCGGGCTGCAAACAGCGATATGAAATACCATCCTGGGTGTATCCTCCTCTCCGCAAGACATGACAAAACACGGGGCCTGTGCCCAAAAGGCAGAGGCCCCGTGCGGCATGACAGGATCCTTAGCAGCCGATGGCGGCGCACTTGCCTGCCAGCCAGTTGCGCTCGGCCTCGGTCAGGTGAGGAGCCAGCGTTGCATACACCTGACGATGATACTCGTTCAGCCAAGCCAGCTGATCCGCATTCAGCACGCCGGGCAGGATGGGAGAGGTGTCGATGGGCACAAAGGTCACCGGCTCAAACGCCAGGAAGGTGCCGTACTGGTTGGTGGCCTTGTGGACGCACTCCAGCTCGTTTTCGATGCGGATGCCCACAACGCCGCCCTCGTAAACGCCCGGCTCATCGGTCACGATCATGCCGGGGCGGAACACGGTGGTGTTGCGGCCGTTCAGGGCGTGGGGGCCTTCGTGGACGTTGCCCACAAAGCTGACGCTGTGGCCGGTGCCGCAGCGGTAGTTGATCAGATGCTGCCACAGCGGCTCACGGGCCAGGGTGTCCAGCATATGGCCGTCGCAGTAGTCCAGCCACACCGCCTTGGCGATATCGATATGGCACTGCAGGGTCCAGGTGTAGAAAGCCCGCTCGTCCTGGGTCAGCTCGCCCAGCGGATAGGTGCGGGTAATGTCGGTGGTGCCGTCCATATAGGTAGCGCCGCTGTCCACCAGCAAAAAGCCCCGGCGCTCCAGCTTGGCGTGGTCTTCCTCGGTGGCGTGGTAGTGCATCATAGCCGCATTGGGGCCGTAAGCCGCAATGGTGCCAAAGCTCTCGGTCAGGAACTTATCCTGTGCGCTGCGGTGCTTGTGCAGAATCTCGTCAATGGTCAGCTCCGACAGCTGCTCGCCGTCTGCCAGACGCTGCTCCAGCTCCATCTGGAACCGCACCATGGCCACGCCGTCCCGGATATGAGCCTGACGCAGGTGGGCCAGCTCGGTGGGGTTCTTGACGCCCTTCATGGGCAGCAGCGGGTCTGCGGCATCCTTCACGGTCAGCGCCGGGTTCTGGCTCAGGGCCTCATAAACGGCATAGTTCACCGATGCAGGGTCTGCCAGCACAGTCTGCGGCTCGGTCTCGGCTGCCAGTGCAGCAAGCACCTGGTCGTAGCCTGCCAGCGTCACGCCATTCTCCGCCAGCTCCTGGGCAGCCTCCGGCGCCAGACGGGAAGCGTCCATGAACAGCACAGCCCGATCCGGGGTGACGTAGCAGTAGGCCATGGCATAGGGGGTGCACTCGATATCCATTGCCCGCAGGTTCAGCAGCCAGGCCAGGTTATCCAGCTTGCCCACCAGCTGGGCCGTGCAGCCCTGGTCTGCCAGGGCCTTGCGCAGCCGGGCCAGCTTGTCCGCCGGGGTCTCGCCGGCATACTCTGCGCTGAGCAGCCAGGCCGGGGTAGCGGGCAGGGCCGGACGGCCCTCCGTCCACAGCTCGTCCTCCAGGTCCAGGGTCTTGACAGAGCCGTGCTTTGCAGCCAGCGCCTTTTGCAGGCTGCGCACCAGCTCACAGGCGGCGGTCAGGCCGCACAGACCCAGGCACTCGCCCTCGGCCAGTGCATCGGCGCAATACTGCTCCACAGTGGGCACGCCGGGCTCGCCCATCTTCTGCAGCTGGATCTCGGTGCCGGCCAGCTCTTTTTCTGCCTGGACGAAGAAACGGCCGTCTGCCCACAGGGCGCTGGCGGTGCGGGTGACCACCAGGGTGGAATTCTCCCCGGTAAAGCCGGAGAAATAGGCCCGGGAATTGTAGTGGTCGGGCAGGTACTCGCTGGCATGGGGGTCGCCAGTGGGGATCAGGTAGGCGGCACAGCCGTTGGCCTGCATCGCAGCACGCAGGGCAGCCAGGCGCTCCGGAACGGTATTCATGCTCATAACAAAAGCCCTCTTTTCTATTTCCATGCCGTTTGGCCGCGCTGCGGCCCGGCGGTTTGCAGACTTACTTTCCTATTGTAGCACCCCCGGCAGCGGATTGCAAACCCCTGCCCTTTTTCTTTAAAAAAGGGGGAGCCGCTGCTCTTGACGCAATGCACCATTTGCATTATACTGAATAATACAAAGGAGGAATTCCGGATGATCTTCCAGCTTGATTTTCAGAGCACATCCCCCATCTACCGCCAGCTGCGGGATCAGGTGGTGCTTGCCATCGCTCAGGGGCAGCTGACCCCGGGGGAGCGGCTGCCCACCACCCGCGCCCTGGCGGAGGATGCGGGCGTCAACGTAATGACCGTGAGCAAAGCGTACCAGCTGCTCAAATCCGAGGGGTATCTTGTCACCGACCGGCGCAGCGGCGCCGTGGTATGCGCCCCGCCGGACAAGGGGCTGACCCCGGAGCAGGCTGCCCAGCTGCGGCTGCTGGCCGGAGAAGCCCGGTGCGCCGGGCTGAGCCAGGAAGCGTTTTTGGATGCCTGCCGCAAAGCTTATGGTGAAACGGAGGGATAAGGATGATTTTTGATCTCATTATGGCCGGGTGTGTCTGGTTTACCCTGCTGTTCTGTTACCTCACGCTGCGCAGCCAGACCCGCCGCCAGAAAGGTCTGCTGCTGGGGGTCACCCTGGCTGCCGACGCCATGGAACTGCCCGAGGTGCAGCAGATTCTGGCCCGCTTCCAAAAGGAGCTGCGGCTCTGGTGTCTGGCGGGGGCAGCGGGCTGCCTGCCCATGTTTGCGGTCCACGCTACCTGGGTAAAGCTGACCATCTGGATGGTGTGGCTCTACGCCGCTATGCTGCTGCCCTACCTGCCCTATCTGCGGGCGTACCTGGCCCTGCGGCAGGTAAAGCGCCGCCTGGGGGGCGGCCCGGTCTGCCCCACCCGGGTGACCGACACCGCCGCTTCCGAGACGGCTCTACCCAAGCCCATTGGCCTGTGGAGCCTGGTGCTGCCCCTGGCGGTAAGCCTGGTGCCGGTATTCTGGCCCGGACAGCTCACCGCCCTGCGGCTGGTCTGCCTGCTGGATGCCGCCACGGTGGTGCTGCTGTGGGTCTGCGGGCGGTGGATGTTCCGCCGCCGGGCCGACATGGTGACCAACGACAGCGCCCGGAACCAGACCCTGGTACGGGTGCGGCGGCTGTACTGGGACCGGTTCTGGCGGCTGAACCTCTGGGGCCTGGCAGGGATGAACTTCTGCATTGGGATGTTCCCCACCTCGGCGGCTGCCGTGGGCGGGTGCCTGCTGCTGACAGCGGTGCTGCTGGGGGGCTGCCTCTGGATGGAGCTGTCGGTGCGGCGCATCCAGGAGAAACTGACCGCCGGGGCCGAGGTCATTGCGGACGAGGACGACGCCTGGCTGCTGGGGATGTTCTACTATAACCCCGCTGACCCCCGGATGATGGTGGCAAAGCGCCTGGGCGTGGGCACCAGCATGAACCTGGCCACCCGGGGCGGACAGATCCTCCTGCTGGTCAGCGGCGTGCTGCTGGTGGGGTGTCTGTTCGTCGGGCCTTGGATGGGCATTATGGAGACCCTGCCCACCCGGCTGGAGATCCGGGGCCAGACCCTCACCTCCCTGCATGGGAACGGGGTCAAATACGAGATCCCGCTGGAGAACATCACCGACACCCAGCTTCTGGATACGCTGCCCCCCAGCTACCGGGTAGTGGGCACCGGCATGGATACCTATCTGGAGGGGGATTTCTCGGTGCAGGGGCAGGGCGCAGCCAAGTTCTGCCTGGACCCCACCGACCCGCTGTTCCTGCGGGTGGAGGCCGATGGGCGTGTATACTGGTTCACCGCCGAGACCCCGGAGCTGACCCGGAACATGGGCCAGTGGCTTGCGCAGCAGACCGAGTGAGGGGGAGCGGGGGCTTCCTTGTTTTGTTCTCTTTTGTTCCCTTTTTGAAAAAAGGGAACCGGAAAAACTTTTTACACACAAAAGCCGGCGCTCTCTTTTTCAAGAGAAGCGCCGGCTTTTTTACTTTTTGACCACTCCGGGAAATGCACGCTGGTGCCGCTCCCATTGATAGCAATTCAACTTTTTCATGCAGCAGCGTTGCAGATCGCAAATATGCGGTTTGAATGCTGCACGAATTTCTTGCCTTGCGATAGAGATCAAGGCATCCGTTGTGCAAGAAAAACGGCTGCAAGCATTACGACCACCACGAGCAGCAGGCAAAGTTTCTGCGCCCTGCCAAGTCTGCGCAGCAGCGGAAGCGTACACCCGCCGCACAGAAGCCCCATCCACCAAGAAAAAAGGTTCGGGTGTGCCAAATAGGTGTCCCGCCAAAACAAGAAAACCACCACGGACAGCACAAAGTACATCAGGCACACCACACCCAGCACATAGAGACAAACTTCTTTTTGTTTTTGCCAATTCTTTCGTTCTTTCATAAAGGCTCTATACTTTATACAGTTACAACAGCTCAAACACACGCCATACTTTAGGATATTCCGATTTAATATTTTGCACAATAGAGGCCATCCGTAGTCTCAGCAGCTGCCGTTTGAACAAAAAATCTTTGAAGTGTAGTTGTGGTCAACAATACCCCTGCACAACGCACGAAAGCTCTACGCTGTATTTTTCTCATTGTATCGCTTTATTCACAAAAAATCAATATGCATATTGATTTTTTGTGAAATATACCCTTCAGCCTCCATACTCATCCCATTTTTTAACTTCATCCCCTTCAATATCCATTACGCTATTCCCCTGCCGCCCCCCTCTCAGAAATGTTACAATTATTTCTTGAAAAAAGCCCTTTTGGCATTGACAGCCTTGCTATAATAGAGGTATCGAAGTTTCACGGGGCAGACAAATTGCGGCCCCCGATGATCGTTTTTGCCTGAGGAGGACGTACGCGGTACGTTCAAGAGAAAGAAGGAAGCATAAACATGACCAAGATCGATATTTTCTCCGGCTTTTTGGGCGCCGGTAAGACCACGCTTATCAAAAAGCTGATCCAGGAGTCCTTTGCCGGACAGCAGATCGTGCTGATCGAGAACGAATTTGGCGAGATCGGCATTGACGGCGGCTTTTTGCAGCAGTCCGGCATCCGCATCAATGAGCTGAACGCCGGCTGCATCTGCTGCTCTCTGGTGGGCGATTTCCGCACCGCTTTGCAGCAGGTGGTGGAGCAGTACCACCCGGACCGCATCTTGATCGAGCCGTCCGGCGTGGGCAAGCTGTCCGACGTGACCCGTGCTGTGGAAGGTGTGTCTGAGCACCTGGATGTGGAGCTGAACAGCTTTGTTACCGTAGCGGACGTGAACAAGGTCAAGCTGTATATGAAGAACTTTGGCGAGTTCTACGACGACCAGGTCAGCCATGCCAGCTGCATCCTGCTCAGCCGCACCCAGACCGCCCCGGAGGACAAGGTGGCCGCCGCCGTGGCCCTGCTGCGCCAGAAGAACCCCACCGCCACCATCGTGACCACCGATTGGAACAACTTGACCGGCGAGCAGATCCTGAAGGCTATGTCCACCCAGTCCGATTTCAAGGCGGAGCTGGTGGCAATGGCTGCCCAGGCTAACGCTGAGCATGAGCACGAGCACCATCATCACGACCACGACGGCGAGTGCTGCTGCGGCCATGACCACGAGCATGAGCATCACCACGACCACGACGGTGAGTGCTGCTGCGGCCATGACCACGAGCATGAGCACCACCACGACCACGACGGTGAGTGCTGCTGCGGTCACGACCACGAGCATGAGCACCACCACGACCATGACGGTGAGTGCTGCTGCGGTCATCATCATGACCACCACGCCGATGAGGTGTTCACCAGCTGGGGCGTCGAGACGGCCCGCCGCTTCAGCAAGGCCGAGATCGAGCACGCTCTGGAGGAGCTGGACAGCGGCAAATATGGCATGATCCTGCGTTCCAAGGGCATCGTGGACGGCGGCGCCGACGGTTGGCTGGAGTTCGATTATGTGCCCGGCGAGCATGAGGTGCGCGCCCACAATGCAGACATCGGCGGCAAGCTGGTGGTCATCGGCTCCAAGCTGGACGAAGCCGCCATTGCGGCACTGTTCGGCTGCTGAGGGAAGGAGCACCTGCTATGGCAAGAGAGATCCCTGTTTATCTGTTTGTCGGTTTTTTGGAGAGCGGCAAGACCAAGTTCATCCAGGAGACCTTTGAGGACCCCAACTTCGACTCCGGCGACAAGACCCTGCTGCTGGTGTGCGAAGAGGGCGAGGAAGAATACGCCCCGGAGAAATTCGCCTTCCCCGGCGTGACGGTGTCGGTGCTGGAGGATGTTTCGGAGCTGAACCCCCAGAACCTGACCCGCCTGGAAAAGCAGGCGGACGCCGGGCGGGTGGTGATCGAGTACAACGGTATGTGGACCATGCAGCAGCTGGCCGAGGGCCTGCCCCAGAACTGGATCGTATACCAGTGCATCGCCACTGCCGACGGCACCACCGCCCTGACCTACTCCCGGGATAACGCCATGCGCGGGCTGATGCTGGACAAGCTGGCCCGCAGCGAGCTGGTGGTGTTCAACCGTGCCGAGGCCGTGAACAACGACGCCGCCCGGCAGGAGCTGCACAAACTGGTGCGCCAGGCCTCCCGCAAGTGCGATATCGCCTATGAGTTTGCGGACGGCAGCGTAGCTTACGACGACATCCCCGACCCGCTGCCCTTTGACCTGAACGCCCCCATCATCGAGATCCAGGACGAAGATTTTGGCATCTGGTATATGGACTGCCAGGACGAGCCGGAGAAATACGCCGGCAAGACGGTGCGTTTCCTGGCGCAGGTATGCCAGACCAACCGGGCTGGCAAAAACAGTTTTGTCCCCGGCCGGTTCGCCATGACCTGCTGCGTGCAGGACATCCAGTTTGTGGGCTTCCCCTGTGTTTACGACGGCTACAAGGCCCTGGAGCAGCGTTCCTGGATCACCCTGACCGCCAAGGTGGGCTACAAGTTCCACAACATCTACCGGGGCAAAGGCCCGGTGCTGACCGCACTGTCCGTGGAGCCGGGCACAAAGCCTGCGGACGACGTGGTGACCTTCTCGTAATTTGTTTCCCTGCGGCTGCCACACGGCTGCCGCTGCTGTGGAGAGTCCCCCTCTCTGACCGTTCTTCAAGGAGGTATTTAAGATGAAAGTCCTATTCCGTGTTCTGGGCGCTGCTGCGGCTGTGGCCGCCACCGGCGCTGCCATCCTGGCGCTGGACAAGCTGCTGACCCGCAAGAAGGACCCCCTGCAGGTCGAGACAGTGGAGTTCCCCGATGAGGCCGAGACCGACCCCAGCGAGGCAGAAAAGACCGCCGCCGCCTATGCCGAGGGCGAAGCTGCCCCCGCAGAGGCAGCACCGGAGCAGGCCCCCGCTGAGCCGGAGGCACAGCCTGTGACCATCCCCTCCACGGAGGCCGACGGCCCTGCCTGCGCCGATGCCCCCATCGTAAACCCGGTGGAAGCAGGCCCCGCTGTGGCCCCCACCGATGAGAACGGCAACTTCGACACTTCCAAGATCGCCGACCCCAAGGACTTTGGCGACTGGGAGGAGCAGGGCTGCCAGGGCTAAGAAAACAAAAAAGCGCCGTGTGTCCTCACACGGCGCTTTTTGCTGTCTTGCGGGAAAGGGCCTCCGGCCTTTTTGCAGAAAACCTGCTGCTTTTTCCACCAAAAGTAGTTCGCTTGTGGAAAAAACAGTTTGCAAAGGCTTATTTCTCCCCCTGCGCGATGCGCTTGAGCCGGGGCTTATCCAACACGGTCAGCCCGCCCCGGGAGAGGGAAACGATGCCCTCCTGGGCAAAATACTTCAAAAGGCGGCTGACCACCTCCCGGGCGCTGCCCATATAGCGGGCGATCTGGTCATGGGTCATCCGCAGTTGGTCGCCGCCGGTCTTTGCCAGCTCATCGGTCAAAAGGATCGCCAGGCGGCGGTCTGCGCTCATAAACAGGATCTGCTGCATGGTCCACATGGTATCCGAGAAGCGCTCCGCCGTCATCTGGTAGGCGTAGCAGCGCACCTCCACATTCTGCTGCATCAGACTGCGGAAGGCGCCCGCCCCGATGCAGTACGCCTCGGTGTCCTCCTCCGCATCGATATACAGGTCAAAGTTGACCGAGTCCAATACGCAGGAAGCGGACATGATACACACCTCCCCGGCAAAAAGCCGGTAGAGGGTAATGTCCCGTCCGTCCTCCGACAGGATATAGGCCCGCAGCTGACCGGAGCGCAGCAGCAGGATACCCACGCAGCTTTCCAGCGGGCTATGGACCCGTGCCCCCTTGGGGTACTGCACCGGCCGGGTCGCGCGGCACAGAGCGTCCTGCTGGTCTGCCGTAAGCTTGGACCAGAACGGGAAACCGCAGGCCAGGCACCCGGGCCGGGCACGGCAGGGCTGTTTTGTATCCAGCATCAGAACTCACCCTTTCTCAGCGCTTTTGCGGCTTCTGTACCCGCCAGCGCCCCCTCATAGACGGCCTTGGCCACCTGCAGCAGACCGCCGGTGCAGTCACCGGCAGCAAACAAGCCAGGCACCGTGGTCATCATCCGCTCATCGGTCAGGATGCGGTTGCCCTCCACCGCAGCGCCGATCTTCCGGGCCAGGGCGGTGCTGCCTGCCACGCCCAGCGCCACAAACAGGCCGTCGGCGGGGAGGATCTCGCCGCTGTCCAGCTGGATGCCGGAGAGCCGCTGCTCCCCCTCCAGGCGGGCGATCTTCTCGGTGCGCACCGTGATCTGCGGTGGGAAATCCGCCGCCGGGGCCTCGCCATTGGTCAGCACCGTGACCTGTGCCGCCACCGGCAGCAGGGTCTGCGCCTCATGCAGGGCATACTCTCCGCTGCCCAGCACCGTGACCTGCTTGCCCCGGTAGAAAAAGGCATCGCAGGTGGCACAGTAGCTGACCCCCTTGCCCTCCAGCGCAGTCAGACCAGGGATGCGGGGCACAGCCCGGGAAGCGCCGGTGGCCAGGATCACCGCATCTGCGGGCCACTGACCGTCCAGCGTCTCCACGGTAAGGCGGTCGGTATAGGTGATGCCCACCGCCTCGGCCTGAACAAACTGCACACCCACGGCTTTGGCGCCCTCGATGCCCCGGCGGGCCAGCTCTGCCCCGGTGACCGGCTCAGCAAAGCCATAGTAATTCTCGATCCGCTCCGCCCGCTCCAGCGTACCGGGGCCTTTGGTGAGGACGGTGGTCTCCACCCCTGCACGGGCAGTATACAGAGCGGCCGACACACCTGCCGGGCCAGAACCAACAATAACGACCTTGGACATAGAAACCTCCTGCGGCGCGGATGCCGCTCTATCAGCAGCCCATCCTGTGGGCAGAGTATCGGTCTTACCGTTCTATTATACACCATTCCGGGCGTTTTTCCGTAACTGAGTTGCAAAAAAATGCGTGACCTTTATTTTTTCAGGTTTTCTGCAAAGCCAAAACAGCAGATGTCAGCCACCCCAAAGCAATAACGGTCCGGAGCGTTTTCCGCTGTGACCCTTCGGCCAAAATCTTTCGCTTTTCTTGCAGGGCCGACTATGCTATACTGAGGAATAAGGAACCTGCTCCGGTACAGTATTTATAAAAACAGGAAGTCCTGCGTTCTTGCTTTTTGCATCTTCTAAAAATCACGCTATAAGCGGGACGTTCCGCTGAGCCAGCGGATATCTCCGATTGGGAGACCCTCTCCGTCACGGCTTCGCCGTGCCACCTCCCCCGAAGGTGGAGGCTTTGGCAAGGGCGTAAAGTTTTCCGCTTATAAGCTGGCTTCTTCTAGCCGTTGACGAATGAGGAGGAGGCCTGCCCTCTTTGCCAAGGCCTCCACCTTCGGGGGAGGTGGCAGCGCCGATAGGCGCTGACGGAAGGGGTTCGTCCCGGTTCTCCCCCTCCACCACAGCGGAATCCATACAGACACGCCTTGCCCTCTGTGCAGGGCGGTATTTTTATGTTACAATGATTTCATCTGAAAATCGCAAGGAGAACACACCCATGCATCATTCCGTTGCCCCCATGGAGGGGCTGACCGACCGGGTCTGGCGGCAGGCCCACTGGCAATGGTTTGGCGGCGCCGGTGCCCCAGACCGCTACTACGCCCCTTTTCTCTCCCCGCCGGAAAACCGGGTGCTGATCCCCCGAAAAATGGCCGAGCTGGAGCCTGCACAAAATCCGCCTGTACCGCTGATCCCGCAGCTGCTGGCCAAGGACGGGGCGCTGGCCGCCTGGATGATCGGCCAGCTGCGCGCCATGGGCTACACCGAAGTAAACCTGAACCTGGGCTGCCCCTCCGGCACTGTCACCGCCAAGGGCAAGGGCGCCGGGATGCTGCGCAGCCCGGATACACTGGACCGCTTTTTGTACGAAGTGTTTGAGGGGGCCGGGGGGCCGATCTCGGTCAAGACCCGGCTAGGGGTCCGATCGGCCAGCGAATTTGAGGAGATCCTGGAGGTTTATGCCCGCTACCCGATCTGTGAGCTGACCATCCACCCGCGGGTGATGCAGCAGCTCTACCGCGGTCAGGCAGACCGGGAAGCGTTTGCCCGGTATCTGCCCCAATGCGCCGCCCCGGTCTGCTACAACGGCGACATCACCGACCCGGCAGACCTGGCCGGGGTAGAGGCCCGCTTCCCCGCCATATCCGGCATCATGGTGGGCCGGGCGCTGATGGCGGACCCCGCCCTGCTGCGCCGCGCAGCAGGCGGCCCCGCCATGACCAAGGCAGAGCTGCGGGGCTATCTGGAACAGCTGTATCAAGGCTATACCCAGCTGTTTGGCAGCGCAGGCTGTGCCGTAAGCCGGATGAAAGCCCACTGGCACTACCTTGCCCCCCGCTTTGCCGGTTCCGACCGGCTGGAAAAGCAGCTGCGCAAGGCCCGTGAGCCATGGGAATACCAGGTGATCGTCGATCAATTCTTTACGCTGGAGCTTCTGCCGTAAAAATAAAAAACCCGGCGAAACACCCGCCGGGCTGGGACATCAGATATCCAGATAGCTGCGCAGCATCGCCTGCAGCAGGTCATCACGATCCACCTTGCGGATCAGGGCGCGCGCCCCCTTATAGGTCGTGATATAGGTGGGGTCTTCCGAGAGGATATAGCCCACCAGCTGGTTGACCGGGTTGTACCCCTTCTCTTTCAGTGCATCGTAGACCTGCTGCACCACAGCGTGGATCTCGCTGTCCTTTTTATCATGGATCGAAAAGATCGCCGTTGCATCACCCATGCGGCACACCCCCTTTTTACTGATGCTATTGTACACGAATTGCGCTCAAACTTCAAGATTGACAAATGCAATTTACACACATTTCCTAAAAAAGCACATTCCTGCGCAGGGCTGTCCCACGCCCCGCAGATACAGACAGGAGGCGGCAGCGGATGCTGTACGGAATAGGCTGTGATCTGTGTCAGATCGACCGGGTCCAAAAACTGCTGGCCGGGCCCCATGGGCCGGCCTTTGTCCGGCGGGTGTTCGGCCCGGAGGAACAAGCGGCTCTGGAACTTACCCTGCCCCTGCCGTCCGGCCGGGCTGGGCAGCGGCTGGCTGGGCGGGCGGCCGCAAACTTTGCCGCCAAAGAAGCGTTTTTGAAAGCTGCGGGCACCGGGCTTTCCGGTCCTTTTGCTCTGCGGGAGATCCAGGCTCTGCGTCTGCCCAGCGGCCAGCCGGAATACCAGTTCTGCGGCGGCAGCGCCCAATGGATGGCCCAGCACCAGCTGCAGGCCCGGCTGTCCCTGAGTCATGACGGCGGCATGGCTCTGGCTTTCTGCGCCCTGGAGTCCTGCGGGGAAACCTGCCCCGCCCCGCCGCATACAATAAAGGGTAACATCTGACTGCGCTCCGCCGTGCATAAGGCCCCCCTTGCAGACCCATACTACCACCAGACAAGGGCCGCGCCCGCTGCCCAACATAGCGGACGCGCCACCCCCAAAAACAAGGAGGGAGCTTTTGTATGGAGGTACACAGAGGCGAGGTTTTTTACGCAGATCTGTCCCCGGTGGTGGGGTCGGAACAAGGCGGCGTGCGGCCGGTGCTGATCGTACAGAACGAGATCGGCAACCGGCACAGCCCCACGGTGATCGCCGCAGCCATTACATCCCGGCTGGATAAACACCGCCTGCCCACCCACATCAACATCCGCGCTGCGGACACTGGTCTTGCCAAGGACAGCGTCGTCCTGCTGGAGCAGATCCGCACCCTGGATAAGCACCGTCTGCGGGAACGTGCCGGGCAGATCACCCCGGAAGATCAAAAACGGGTGGACCAGGCTTTGGATGTGAGCTTAGGGCTGGGCAGTTTTGGCTGACAGCCCCTCCAAACGCAAAGCAGGCTCCCTTGCTTTTTGGGCAAGGGAGCCTGCTTTTTTGCGCTTTTATTCTTTGCCGGACATTTTAACCCGGATCGCCTCCAGGGTCTGCTCGCTGAGGATATGCTCTGCCCGGCAGGCATCCTCGGCAGCGGTCTGCACATCCACGCCCAGCTGAACAAAGAACTGCTCCAGCAGACGATGGCGGCTGTAGATCCGCTCGGCGATCTCTCGACCCGGCGGCAGCAAGGTCAGGCTGCCCTCTCCATCCACAGAGATATAGCCGTTTTCCCGCAGCTTTTTCATTGCGATGCTGACACTGGCTTTTGTAAAGCCCAGCTCATTTACCACGTCGATGGAGCGCACCTTGCCCATCCGCTGGGTCAGCATCAGGATCGTTTCAAGATAGTCCTCGGCGGACTGGTGGATCTGCATGGTCGTCTCAACCTCCTGCATCGCCCGTATCCTTGCAGCCCACCGGGCCTGCAAAGGGCGTTTGTTCCCGGCGCTGCCGGTTAGTATAAGAATACCACATTCACCCATAGGATGCAAGGGCGGCGCCCTTGGGACCGCTGCCGACGCATACGACGGGAGAGGTTCCATCCCGGAAAACCCTCTCCCGAAGACCCGCCCCTATAAAAAATCGGCCCGTGCATATGCACGGGCCGTGTAAAAAGCTTTTTGCCCCGCTGTTCTGTACCGGTCAGCGCAGCACCAGGCCGTTCTCGCCGCAGTCCACCGTCAGGGTATCCCCCTCTGCGTAGCTGCCCTGCAGGATGGCCTTGGCCAGCAGGGTCTCCACCCGGCTCTGGATAAAGCGCTTGATGGGGCGTGCGCCGTAAACGCTGTCATAGGCCGCATCAATGATGAAGTCCTTTGCGGCATCGGTCACCGACAGTTTCAGGTGTTTGCCTTCGTCCAGGCGGCGGCGCAGATCCTGCAGCTGCAGATCCACGATGCTGCGGGCTTCGTCCTTTGTCAGGCTCTTATAATAGACGATCTCATCCAGCCGGTTCAAAAACTCCGGGCGGAACTTGGACTTCAGCAGGCGGTCGATCTGGTCACGGGCCTCCTCGCTGAGCTCATTACAGCCCTCTGCCCGGCGCTGCTCCAGGTCGTTGAGAATGATATCGCTGCCCAGGTTGGAGGTCAGGATCAGGATCGTATTCTTGAAGTCCACGGTACGGCCCTGGCTGTCGGTGATGCGGCCATCATCCAGCACCTGCAGCAGGATGTTGAACACGTCCGGGTGGGCTTTTTCCACCTCGTCAAACAGCACCACGCTGTAGGGCTTGCGGCGCACCGCCTCGGTGAGCTGGCCGCCCTCCTCATAGCCCACGTATCCCGGAGGCGCGCCGATCAGACGGCTGACGCTGAACTTCTCCATATATTCGGTCATGTCGATGCGCACCATGTTGCGCTCATCGTCAAACAGTGCCTGCGCCAAAGCCTTGGCCAGCTCGGTCTTGCCCACACCGGTGGGGCCCAGGAACAGGAAACTGCCGATGGGGCGGTTGGGGTTGGCAATGCCGGCCCGGCTGCGCAGAATAGCCTCGCTCACCTTGGTCACAGCCTCGTCCTGGCCAATGACCCGGCGGTGCAGCACTTCGTCCAGGTGCAGCAGCTTCTCCCGCTCGCCTTCCACCAGCTTCTCCACCGGGATGCCGGTCCAGCGGGCCACGATGCGGGCGATCTCCTCCTCGGTGACTCGATCCCGCAGCAGGGTATCCTCCTTCTTTTCGGCAGCAAGCTTCTCCTGCTCGGCCAGCTCTTTTTGCAGCTGGGGCAGGCGGCCATATTTCAGCTCGGCGGCCTTGTTCAGGTCATATTCCCGCTGTGCCTTCTCAATGGCTGCATTGGTCTGCTCGATCTGCTCCCGCAGCGTCTGCACCTTGCCAATGGAGTTTTTCTCATTTTCCCAGCGGGCTTTCATGCTGCGGAAGTTGTCCTGCAGCTCGGCCAGCTCCTTTTCCAGCTCCCGCAGGCGGCTCTGGCTCAGGGCATCGGTCTCCTTTTTCAGGCTGACCTGCTCGATCTGCAGCTGAGTGATCCGGTGGGACAGGTCGTCCATCTCGCTGGGCATGCTGTCCATCTCGGTCTTGATCATGGCACAGGCTTCATCCACCAGGTCAATGGCCTTATCCGGCAGGAAACGGTCGGTGATATAGCGGTCCGACAGGGTAGCCGCGGCGATCAAAGCGCTGTCTGCGATCTTGACGCCGTGGAACACCTCATAGCGCTCCTTCAATCCGCGCAGGATGGAGATGGTATCCTCCACCGTAGGCTCATCCACCTGCACCGGCTGGAACCGGCGCTCCAGGGCAGGGTCCTTCTCGATATACTGGCGGTACTCGTCCAAGGTCGTGGCGCCGATGCAGTGCAGCTCGCCCCGGGCCAGCATGGGCTTGAGCAGGTTGCCTGCGTCCATAGCGCCGTCGGTCTTGCCCGCACCCACGATGGTGTGCAGTTCGTCGATAAACAGCAGGATACGGCCCTCGCTCTTTTTCACCTCGTTCAGCACGCTCTTGAGGCGCTCCTCAAACTCGCCCCGGTACTTGGCGCCAGCCACCAGAGCGCCCATATCCAGGCTGAACACGGTGCGGTCCTTGAGGTTTTCCGGCACGTCGCCCCGAACGATGCGCTGTGCCAGCCCCTCGGCAATGGCGGTCTTGCCCACGCCCGGCTCACCGATCAGGCAGGGGTTGTTTTTGGTCTTGCGGGAGAGGATGCGGATCACATTGCGGATCTCTGCATCCCGGCCGATGACCGGGTCCAGCTTCTGCTTGCGGGCCAGGTCCACCAGGTCCTGACCGTATTTTTTCAGGGCGTTGTAGGTCTCCTCCGGGTTATCGGTGGTCACCCGCTGGTTGCCCCGCACAGCGGTAAGCTGCTGCAAAAAGCGGTCCTTCTGGATGCCAAAAGCCCGGAACAGCTCCCCAATGGCAGGGGTCTGCTCATCCAGCAGGCCCAGCATCAGATGCTCCACGCTGATAAAATCATCCTTCATAGCGGCTGCTTCCCGCCCGGCAGCGGACAGCACCTTATCGGACGCATTGGAGATATACACCTTGTCCGGGTCCCGCCCAGAGCCGGACACCCGGGGCAGCGCCGCCAGTTTTTCTGCCACTGCGGCGGAAAAGGTGCCGGGGTCTGCCCCCAGCGTCTGCAGCAGCTGCGGGATCAGCCCCTGCTGCTGGGTGACCAGGGCATGGAGCATATGCTCCGGCTCTACGGCATTATGCTGGTACTCAATGGCCAGCTGCTGTGCAGCTTGCAGTGCTTCCAGCGTTTTTTGGGTAAATTGGTTATTGTTCATATACATTCGACCTCCATTCAGATCGAGATAGGATCATAAAGCAGCGGATAGAAGCTCGGTGCGCTACCGCTTCCAGAACGGCAGTGCAGAAAGCCGGTACGGGGCGGAGCGTAAAACAAGGCTGTTCATTTTTGCACCTCCATGTGCCATCTGCTTCGTCGTTAGCACTCTCGTGCTTCGACTGCTAAAAGTGTACTCCAAACCATTTCCCTTGTCAATAGGATGAGCCGGGCAAAGCCCACTATTCACAAAAATTTTACCGTTGCAGCAAACAAAAAAACCGCCGCACCCTGTTCCTTTTTGCAAAGGATGGGTGCGGCGGTTTTCTATAACAGATCTGCTCAGCTCAGCACAGCGCCGGTGCGCAGCGTCTCCGACACGGCGTCCATCAAAGCCACCATACGGCAGTAATTCTCGCCATATACCTCATTGTAGGAAGAGTAGCGGTCCAGCTGCTCCTGGGTGGGGGTAACAGACAGGCTCTCTGCCACGGCCTGGTACAGCAGCGCCTCCTGGGAGTAGCGCTCCAGGTTGGCGTCCATGCTGGCCAGCAGGGCATCGGCATTCTCGTAGCCGGCCGTTTCCTTTACAAAGTCCTCCAGGCCATAGCCGTAATACTTTGCCATGGTGTTGTAGTAGTTCAGGCACTGGTTGACCTGATAATCCGTGATGACCTCGGGCAGCGCCTTGAACTCCGAGTTTTTCATCAGATAGTCCATCACATAGTCTTTAATATTGGCATCGGTGAGCAGCTCGCTGCACAGTGCCTCCAGGTCTGCCACGGTGTGGATATCGTCGGTGGCGCCAAAGCTGGCATCTACCCATTCATCGTTCAGCGTGGGCAGCACTGTCTCGCTGATATAGTTCAGCGTGACCGAGAACACCGCCTTCTGGTTGGAAAGGGTCATGGTGTTGCCCTCGGCATCGGTGGTGTCACCGTACCCATCCGGGAACGTGACCTTGACATCAAAGGTCTCGCCGGGGGTGTGGCCCACCACCTGATCCTCAAAGCCATCAATAAAGCTGCCGCTGCCCAGAGTCAGGTCGTAGCCTGCGGCCGTACCGCCGTTAAACGCCACCCCATCCACGGTGCCGGTGTAGTCGATGTTTACGGTGTCGCCGTTGGCTGCTGCCCGGTTGGTGACCTGGGTGGTGGCAGCATTCATCCGCAGCAGATTGTCGATCTCCGCCTGGATCTCCTCACTGGTAGGCTGCACCTCTGCTTTGGGCACCGGGATCGCCGCTGCATCCTCCGGCAGCTTGACATGATCCAGTGCCTTGACCCCAGACCAGTAGCCGTTCTCGTCCAGACCTGCGCTGTAATCAAAGTTCTCATAGTCAAAATCCGAGACCTTGCCGTAGATGGATACGCCGCTCTCTGCATTGGCATCGGCGCCGTCCTTCTGGAAAAAGCTGCACCCTGCCAGCTGAAGCACCAGCGCACCGGCACACGCCAGGCAGAGCAGTTTGGAAATGCGTTTCAAAACAAAAGACCCTCCTCATAGGTTTCTCCGCAAACCGGCTCGCAGCCGGGAAAATTTGATGCGGACGTGCCCCCTATTATATCGGATGAATGTGAAAAAGAAAAGATTTTTGCAGAATTTCCACATTCCTGCCGGGAAACCGGCTGTTCCGCCCCTCTTGTACCGCCGCAGGGGTCGCAAAATCCCTGTCCATCTTCCACAAACCAGCCCAAAACCGCTGGAAATGCACCAGGCCCATGGGGGCAAGGTAGGCATCGTCAGCAAGGTGGAAGTCAAGGATCGAGACGCCCAGGCCGAAAAGCGCTGAGCGGCATCCTGCGCTTTTCGTTCACACACATTTTACACATTTCTGCCCTTTCGGCGTGCTCTGCCGCTTGCGCCGCCGGACAGAATATGATATTATAGTTTCCGAACAAAGTGCTTTTCATTGTTGTTGAAGGCGACGGTGGAAAGCACTTTTTGTATACACAAGTTCAAACAAAAAATTCAGAACAGAAAGTTGAGTGTGATTTTTCTCCCCATGGACGATGGCAGTCTTACGCTTTGGATCATGTTGGTGGTACTGATTTGTTTTTCCGCCTTCTTTTCCGCATCCGAAACCGCGTTTTCTTCCCTGAACCAGATCCGTTTGAAAAGCCGCGCGGAGGAGGGCGACCCCGCCGCCGCCCGCGTGCTGGCAATGGCTGAGCAGTATGATAAGCTGCTCTCCTCCATCCTCATCGGCAACAACATCGTGAACATCGCCGCTTCCTCCATTGGCACGGTGCTGTTCATCCAGCTGGTGGGTGCTGAGCAGGGGCCTACCCTCTCCACTGTCGTGCTTACTGTGGTGATCCTGATCTTTGGTGAGGTGACCCCCAAAAGCCTGGCCAAGGAGATGCCGGAAACGGTAGCCACCGCCGTATCCCCCATCCTGCAGCTGCTGATGACGCTGATGACCCCGCTGACCTGGCTGTTTACCCAGTGGAAAAAGCTGCTGGGCCGCTTTGTGCGCAACAAAGAGGTGGACACCATCACCGAGGGCGAGCTGATGACCATGGTCAGCGAGGCCGAAAACGACGGCGAGCTGACCGATCGGGAAAGCCAGCTGATCCGCAGCGCCATTGAATTTGACGATGTGGAAGTGGAAGAGATTCTGACCCCCCGTGTAGACGTGGTGGCCGTGGAGGATGACACCCCCTTGGAGCAGCTGGCCCAGGTCTTTGCGCAGACGGGTTACTCCCGTCTGCCGGTCTACCATGGCACCATCGACAACATCATTGGCGTGGTACATGAGAAGGACTACTATCTGGCACGGCTGAAAAAGGCCGCCTCTCTGGAAGAGATGATCACCCCCACCCTCTATACCACTGGTTCCACCCAGATCTCCCAGCTGCTGCGCACCCTGCGGGAGCAGCACCATCACATGGCGGTTGTGGTGGATGAGTACGGCGGCACCGAGGGCATCATTACCCTGGAGGATATCCTGGAGGAGCTGGTGGGCGAGATCTGGGATGAGCACGACGAGGAGACCGAGGATTTCCGTCAGCAGTCCGATGGCAGCTGGCTGGTCTCCGGCACTGCTGGTGTGGACGATCTGTACGAGCAGCTGGGTCTGCCGGAGCAGGAGGACATCGACTCCAATACGGTCAACGGCCTGGTGCAGGAAAAGACCTTCCATCTGCCCAAGGTAGGCGATACCTTTACCCTGGGCGGCTTTGAGGGCGTTGTCACCCGCACCGCCCGCCGCCGGGTCACCGAAGTGCGGCTGACCCCCATCCCGCAGCCGGAGGAAGAGGAGAAGGATAAAAACCGCTTCTCCCGCCGGGAGAACCATTCCGCCTCCGCCCGCAGCGAGAGCTGATCCCCCGCACTCTTCGCATAAAAACGCAAATAAGCCCGGCTTCCATTATGGAAGCCGGGCTTATTTATTTTGTTCCGGTTCAGCTCACTGCTTTTTCCAGCGGCGCATCACGCCCAGACCCAGGGCATAGGGGCCGGTGTGCACTGCAATGGTGCTGCCGATCTGCATCAGGCTCACCTCGCAGGCGCTGGCCGGGTACTTGGCCCGCAGTGCAGCACGGGTCTGCATCCACAGGCGTTTTCCCTCCTCCGGATCGTAGCCGTAGCCCACCGCAATGCGGTAGTCATCCGGGTCCGCATTGCGGCTCTCCAGATACGCCAGCAGCTGCTCCAACGCCTTTTCAAAGCTCTTCTGCCGCCCCCGGGCCACCCCGCCGGAGAAGATCTCTCCCTCCTTGAACAGGATCATGGGTTTGATGCCCAGCATATTGGCGGCGCGGCCGGTCACCTTGCCGATGCGCCCGCCCTTGATCAGATAGTCCAGGTTGCCCACTGTAAAAAAGATCTGGTTCGTCGCCCGCTCTGCGGACAGCCAGGTAACGGCCTCTTCCAGGGAGCAGCCAGCGTCCCGCAGGGCGGCGGCATTCTCCACCATCAGGGCCTCGCTCACCGTAGCGGCGCCGCTGTCCAGCACCTCGATGCGGGCATCGGGCCAGTCTTCCAGCACCAGCTCCCGGGCGTTGCGGGCGCTGCCCACACAGCCGCTCATCTTGCCGGTAAAGCACAGGCAGAGCACCGGTCGTCCCGCCTGGGCATACCGGCGGAATACGGTCTCAAAATCTTCCAGGCTGGGCAGGCTGGTTTTGGGGTAAGCGGCGGGGTTGTCCACCATGAACTGGTAAAACTCCCGCACAGCGATATCCTTCCCTTCCCGGCGGTAATGCTCACCATCCAGCGAGACATAAAAAGGCACCAGCTCTACGTTGAGCTGCTTCGCGATCTCCGGTGTCAGGTCGCAGGCGCTGTCCGTGATAATATCAAACATACAAGCACGCTTCCTTTCCTTTGGGTCGATCGGCGGCGGTGAACAGGATCATGCGCGGCGGATGTAAGCCTCCCGCTCTGCGCCCACCGAGATATAGGTGATCTTGCAGCCCACAGCCTGCTCCAGATACTGGATGTAGTTCTGGGCAGCAGCAGGCAGGTCCTCCCACTTGCGTGCGCCGGTAATGTCGCAGTGCCAGCCGGGCAGATACTCCACCACCGGCTTTGCGGTATCCAGTGCCTCGCCCATGGGGAACCGGGTCGTGGTGGTGCCGTCCGTCAGCTGATAGGCGGTGATCACCGGCACGGTCTCCATATAATCCAGCACATCCAGCAGGGTCAGCGCCACCTCGTCGCAGCCCTGGCAGAACACGCCGTAGCGGCTGGCCACCAGGTCGATGGGGCCTACCCGGCGGGGACGGCCGGTGGCTGCGCCGTACTCATGGCCAGCCTCCCGCAGCAGGTGCATCTCCTCCTCGGTCATTGCCAGCTCTGCGGCAAAGGGGCCGTCGCCCACGCAGGAGGAATATGCCTTCATCACGCCGATGGAGTTGTCCAGCTTGTGGCCGGGGATGCCTGCGCCGATGGGAGCATATGCACCGATCACGTTGGAAGAGGTGGTGTAGGGATAGATGCCGAAGTCGATGTCCCGCAGGGCGCCCAGCTGGGCCTCAAACAGGATCTTCTTGCCGGCGGCATCGGCATCGGCCAGGTACTGGCCTGCATCGCAGATGTAGTCCTTAAAAATGGCGGCATACTTCTGCAGCCAGGCCCACGTTGCTTCCAGGTCGATGGGCTCTGCGTCGTAGCTGCCCTCCATCACCAGGTTTTTAGAGTCCACCATGGTGACCAGGCGCTTCTTCACAGCCTCGTCCAGGTGCAGCAGATCCCCCATACGGAGGGTCTTTTTCATATATTTATCGCCATATGCGTAGGCAATGCCACGCTTGGTGGAACCAAACTGAGCACCGGTCTTGGACAGGCGGGCCTCCTCCAGGCCGTCCTGCTCCACATGGTAAGGCATGGTAATGGTCGCACGGTCCGAGATCTTCAGGTTATCCGGTGTGATCTTCACTCCCTGCTCCCGGAGCTTGCAGATCTCGCCGTCCAGGTGCTGCGGGTCGATGACCATACCGTTGCCCATCACACACACCACCTCCGGGCGCAGAATGCCGGAAGGCAGCAGGTTCAGCACAAACTTGCCCCGCTCGTTTTTGACCGTATGACCGGCATTGTTGCCGCCCTGGTACCGTGCCACGATGTCGTAGTCCTGACTGATCAGGTCTACCATGCGGCCCTTGCCTTCATCGCCCCAGTTGATCCCCGTAATTGCAGTAAGCATAACAAATGACCTCTTTTTTCTTTTTAAAAGACAGCCTTTTCCGTGCACCTTGCCCGGGATACGCCACCTTGGAAATCTTGTTACAAGCGTCCATGACCGAACGCCATAACAGTACTAGTATAGTATAGCACGATTCCCTGCGGAAAAAAAGGGGAAAAGCCGGAGAGCCCGGCTTTTCCCCCCTTTTCGTGCAAAGGAGTGTTTTTTCTGCCCGTCCCTGTTCAGCTGCGGGGGGGCTTGGGGCCGGTCCGGCGGGTGACCTTGTGGATGGTCCCGTCCGGCTCCTGGATGGAGGTATTCTCCAGCTGGGCCGTAAAGCTGGCCCGGAAATCAGCCAAATACTCCTGGCGCAGTGCCTGCTGTTCGGCCTTTTCCGCCTCGGTCAGCCCCTCCGGCGTCTTGCTCTTATGGGCCAGTTCGTTGATGCGTGCGATCTTTTCCTTGGTCATAGTCCATTCTCCTATTTTTGTGGTATACTGGGTGCGTACCGCCGCTGTTCCTGCGGGGTGCGCTTGTAAAAGCGTTCTTTTCTGCCAGCGCCTGCGCGCCGGCTTTTTTCAGGAAGATACATTTAGATTGGAGTGTGCAATAATGGCAAAACAGCTTACTTATGCCCAGCAGATGGAGCAGGTGCTGGAACAGCTGGGGAACACCCGCCCCCGGCTGCTGCTCCACGCCTGCTGCGGTCCTTGTTCCAGCGCTGTGCTGGAAAAACTCTGCGCCCATTTTGAGATCACCGTGCTTTACTACAACCCCAACACCTGGCCGGAGGCCGAATACCGCCGCCGGGGCGAGGAGCTTGCCCGCTTTGTAGCCGATGCCCACCCGCTGGGTGTAACGGTGGTGGAAGACCACTACGACCCCCAGGAGTTCTACACCGCCATTGCCGGGTTGGAAGCCGAACCAGAGCGCGGGGGGCGGTGCACCGTCTGCTACCGGCTGCGGATGCGCCGGGCTGCCCAATACGCTGCCCAGCACGGCTTTGACTGGTTTACCTCCACTCTGTCCATCAGCCCCCACAAGGATGCCGCCCGCATCAACGCCATCGGCCAGGAGCTGGAGGCAGAATTTGGGGTACGGCATCTCCCCTCTGACTTCAAAAAGCAGAACGGGTATCTGCGCTCGCTGCAGCTGTCGGAGGAGTACGGCCTGTACCGGCAGGATTACTGCGGCTGCGAGTTCAGCGCCGCCCGGCTGCAAACTGCCGCCCCCGCCTGCACCGGGGAAAAAGCCCCCCTCCCGAAAGAAGGCTGACCCAGCTGCCGGCGTGCGCTTTGCTTATTCCTCAGTCTCCTCCGGCAGACGGGCTACCAGCGCCGCCAGCACCAGCAGCCCCACACAGGGCACCAGATTGACAGCCATGCCCGCAGCCAGTCCCGCCTGATCTGCTACCTTGCCGATCAGCCAGGGCATAAGGATAGCGCCGCTGGAAGCTGCCGGCAGCATTACACCCATGCTGGCCACACTGGTCATCTTACCAGCGCTGGCCACTGCGGTGGGGTTCATGCCCGCCATGGCAAAGGCAAACGCAAACAGCAGCAGAACAGCCGACCACTGGCTGTGCGCCTGCATCAGTGCAAAATAAAACACGGTGCAGCCCACGCCCATGACCACCATTGCCTTGCGGGGATGCTTAAAGGGGAATACAAACGCGATCAGCAGCCGCGCCACCAGGGTAGCGCCCCACATCACCGTTACGGTATAGGCGGCCATCGCTCCGGTGATGATGCCGCTGCCCTTAAAATAGGTCACCATCCATCCGGTAACGCTCTGCTCTGCGGCGTTCTGGCAGAAGATCAGCGCAGTAAGCATCCAGAACCGGCGGGAGCGCAGAAAGCTCCAATCGGTGACCGACTGTTTGGCCTTGCCCTTTCCCTCCAGCGGAGAAGCCAGGTACACCACCCACAGCAGACCACCCATGCCTGCCAGCAGCGCCAGCGCCAGACCCAGGCTGACCTGTGCCGCCGCTGCGATCAAAAACGGGCACAGCAGTGCGCCCATTGCATAGCAGCTATGCATCAGGTTCATGCCCCGGGTACGGTCAGCCGAGTTATCACTGACCAGGATGGTGCAAACATTGATGACGCTGCCCTTTGCCAGCCCCACCAGGAAGAAGGCCAGCGCCCATCCGCCGCCGCTGACCAGTCCCATCAGACCATAGCCCACTGCGTAACCTGCCGTCAGCAGCAGCGCACTGGGTTTCATGCCCAGCTTGCCCGGCAGCACCGCCATCAAAAAACCTGCCAGCAGGTTGCCGATGCTCATCAGGGACAGCAGCGTACCGGTCATGCCATAGGCAAAACCGTACTGTTCCTGCAGCAGACTGACCACCACACCGCTGGAGATGGCGCATATGCCGCTGAAGAAAAAGGTGACAAATCCCGCATTGCGCAGGCGGGTGCGCTGTGTTTTGTTCATGATATTCCTCACTTTTCAAGCCATTCCGGTGTCCCTGGGTGCCAGGACACTCTTCCCCCATTAAATCACACTTTTTGCTGAATGCAAGGGGAATCGATCCAGAGGGGGCGTTTTTGCGTGCAGGGGCAAACGCAGGTTCTGCAAATAGACCCTCTCCATTATGGCAAAGTTATAAAGTTTACAGCTTAACCGCAGGCTTTTTCATGCCGTTAAATAACGAGGACGAGACTTATCCTCTTTGCCAAGGGCTCTCCCTTCGGGAGAGCTGTCGAGCGCAGCGAGACTGAGAGGGTTCGTCCCGGAAGCAGACCCTCTCCGTCACGGCTTCGCCGTGCCACCTCTCCCGAAAGGGAGAGGCTTTGGCAAAGGCGGAAAGTTTATGGGGTTACAAGTTAGCTTCTTCTAGTAGTTGACCTATAAGGACGAAACTTCCCCTCTCTGCCAAGGGCTCTCCCCCTCGGGAGAGCTGTCGAGCGCAGCGAGACTGAGAGGGTTCGTCCTGGAAGCAACCCTCTCCTGCCAGGCGACAAAAAAGGGAGCTAGCTGTCGCCGTAGGCGACGGAAGGGGTTCGTCTGCCCTCTCTGCCAGGACCCAAAAACCACCGCTTATAATTCAGCGTTTCTATTATTGACTGAGCGGACCTCAAAAAATTGGCTGGTGAATCTTCACCAGCCGTGTAAAAAGCATTTTAACTCATTCCGTCAGTTCCTGCACCAAGCGGGTAAGGTTTTCCACAAACGCCGCATTGGAATACTGCTGCTCATAAAGGCGGCGGCAGGCGGGCGCCATTGCAGCCAACTGCTCCGGATGGGTGATCGCCTGCTCCAACGCCGCAGCCAGCTGCGCCGGGTCATCCTCCCGGTACACAAACCCATCTACGCCCTCTGTCACCAGGCCCGCCGTGCCGGTGTGCTCCGACACGATCGAGGGCTTGCCAAAGATCAATCCCTCGGTCACAAAGGTGGGCATCGGGTCATCCCGAGAGCTGCACACCACACAGGCACACTGCTGCATCAAAGACTTGATCTCGTCCCGGGTCAGCCGCTTGCGGTAAAACACCGTCTGCGGCATATCATCGGTCAGCTCCCGCACTGCGTCCATCATCCGGGGATCTGCCGCCTTGCCCACAAACAGGAACGCCGCCTGCTCCCGCACTGCGTCCGGCAGCAGCCGGATGGCCTTGCAGAGAATATCCTGTCCCTTGCGCAGCTCAAACGAACCCACCGTCACAAACAGCGGCCGTCCCCCGGTATAGCTCAGATCATAGTGTGCAAACTGCTCCTGTGCATAGTCCGGCAGGCCGTAGATCAGCTGATCAATGTCAAAATCCGGCCGGACCGAGTGCATAGCCGCCGCCGCATGGCTGCCCACTGCACAGAGCCGCACATTGGAGCTCAGCTTGCGAGGGATCTGATGGGTCATGTAGGGGTACCCTGCAAACGCATCGTGAAGCCACCAAAGGACCGGCAGAGAGGACCCGTTCAGCGCTTCCACTGCCGGGGCTTCCACCACTGTATTGGCCAGCACCAGATCCGCCTCGCACGCCAGACCCCACAGCGCACATCCCCGGACACAGTCCGGGTTCGTTATAACCGTAGCGCCGTTTTCCAAAAATAGTGTATGAGAGCCTTCCGCCGCCGGGCCCAGCACCACCACCTGATAGCCCAGGCTGCGCAGCACCGGCACCGCACTTACCAGCACGATGGGTGCACCGGTCATATCCAGAACATGGCTCATGACCAGCACACGCTTGCCGTCCGGCGCGAACACATCCTCTGCCTGCAGCTCCCGCCGGTAATGCAGCAGAGCCTGCGGGATATGAACGATATTCCGTGCCAACTTTGCCGCTTGGGCCAGCAAAGCCGCAGGCTGATCCGACTCTGCTGCGGCACAGCACTGCGCCAGCAGCGAACGGGAAAGCAAAGCGCAGCCCACCCCCGGCATGGGCCCTGCCCCCAGGCTCAAGGCGGTCGTGCCATCAAAGCCGAACACCGCATCACAAACCGCCAGATCCGCGCCCTGCTCCAGGGCAGCGGCAAAGTACATCAGCGCCGTGCTCATGCACTCCACATCCTCTGCAGCCACCAACACACCGGCCACATCCGGGGTCAGCTCTCCTTCCAGGCTGGTGACCAGGCGCGCCTTGCAATGGAGCTGCTGGTCCAGCGTATGGGCCAAGGCTCGGTGCCGCCCCGGCGCATAAACCAAAAGATAGGTGCTTTGGGTATCGGTATAGACCTGTGTTTGCAGCTGCTTGCGCTGCAGCTTGCTGTAACTGCTGTACATTGATCCCACTCCTCGCATCCAAGTATCCGCAATTCATGCGGGGCACTGTGCCCCTTTTTAACGGTGCAGCATACCACCCAGCCGGCGCAATGGCGCAGTGATCCGCCAGCTGCTGGAGTTCCGCATCTGCTCCACCATCTCCTGGTAACGCCGACATTCTGCTTCCAGCTCGGTCATTTCCCGGCGCAGCTGCGCCAGCTGCTGGGCCGACTCTGTCTTTTGCTGCTGCTCTGTCACCTTGTGGCGCTGCATCTGCTCCATCCCGTCCAGAACAGCACAGAACAGCGGCTCATGCGCCAGAGCCTCCAGCGGGTAATATTTATAGCTGATCACCAGCTGCATCCCTGCGGGGAAGCGGGACAGCCCTTCCAGATAAAAATTGGGGTCATTGCGCAAAAACAGCGCCTTGCCCTCCCCCAGCGAGATGCCATTGGTCGCCCGGGGGCGCAGGCGCTCATCCGAGATCGTCAGCTCTGCTACGCAGCAGGGCAGCTCGCCGGGGTCCAGCCGCAAAAGCTTGGCATCGGCGGGCAGTTCAAATGCCACTGTCACCTGCGCTGTATGGGCATCATACACGCCCGCAGGCGCTGCCAGCGAATCCTGTTCCGACAGACCAAAGCCTGCATCGTAAAACAGCTTGGGCAGCAGCAGCGGCGAGTTTTCGTGCAGTTCCATTTGGGGGCTGAGGGCAGCCATGGCCTCCAGCTCCTGCTGCAGCGCCAGGTTGCGCTGGGCCAGGCGGGACGCCCCCTGCTCCGCCAGGCGGAGCTGCTGCTCCAGTTCCTGGATGCGGCTGTGCAGGTCGGTTTCCGGGAGATTCTGGTTCATAAGCCGGGATCACCTTTTCCTTTCTGATTCAGGGCAGCACAGAGGCTGTGTTTATGGGCGGGCAGCTCGCAGCACGGCGGGTGCAGACACACTGCCCTTTATAGCGCTGCGCCCCGCTGGACGCTCCCCACACAAAGCTCTGTGTACGGGATGTCCAGCGGGTGCAGTCAATTTATTCAATGTCGGGATACATACCGCCGGGCGGGGGCAAGCTGTTTGCGCCGGGAGGGAAACACCCGCAGCCACAGTGCGCGGCTCCGCAAAAGCACTTCACAGATCAGCCAGATGGAAGCCACCGACAGGATGTACTGCGCCAGCAGACCCTGGAGGGGCCGCCCCTCAAACTGCTGGGCAAACAGATACCAGGGGATGGCGGTCAGCTCCACTGTGTGGACGCAGAAGATCTGCAAAGAGCGCCGCCCCACCGCTTCCAGTCCGGTAACGATGGGACCGCGGCCCCGGTTCCAGCGCAAAAACACCAGCACCAGCCCGCAGCCCACAGCACCATCCAAAAAAATGCTCAGCGGCCCCAGGGTCCACTCCCCCAGAGAGATGCAGTCGGTGCTGCCGGCAGCCCAGGCGCCCAGCGCCACTGCCAATGTACTGGCCAGGATAACGCCCACCAGCCATTTGGGGATCGGGCGCTCCAGCAGCCGTGTTTTTTTGATCAGATGACCAATGTACAGATAGGGCACGATCACCATGCCCTGCGAGATGCTGAAGGGCAGCTCCCACACAAGGCAGGTGCCCCAGCCCAGCACAGCAGTCGCTGCCACTGCAAAGGGCAGATACCGCTCCGGAAAGGCATTGAACAGGATGTCCAGCAGGATCCATCCCATCATCAGCGCCAGCAGATACCACATTGGCCCGCTGGAAAAATACACCTTGCCCGCATACTCGGCCGTATGGGGCAGCCCCAGCAAAAAGCCGCCCAGCACCTTGCTGTTTTCCTCCAAGGTGCCGGGCATATAGCCAAAGGTCTTGTAGTGGATCACAAAATGCAGCGCTGTGGTGCATACTGCTGTAAAGAAATATGGTTTCAGGATCAGTTTGCATTGCTGCTGGATACACTTGCCCACCGACCTTTGCCGAAACCCGTAGCCGCTGGCGATATAAAAAGCGGCCATCAATGCTTCACGGTAGATAAACAGTCCAAAACCGGACACAGAAAGTCCGCCCGAACCAAACAGGCCCAGGGGGTAAAGTTCAGCCGTATGTGCAAACACGATCATCAGCATACCTACTCCCTTGAGCAGGTCGAACATACCGATGGTGCTGGCAGTACGGGGTTTGGTTCCTTCCATATAAAACAGGGTCCTCCTTTGGAGGCGCCGCTACGCCTCCCTTTGCGCCATATTTTTCCCCGGATGGCAGCAGAATCAAACAAATTTTCCGGCGCAAATGCTCGTTTTTTATTCAAGGTTGCAATACTAAAGCTAGTATAATGCTTTTTCATGCAACTGTCAATTTTTTATCACCTTTGAAACACCACAAAACCGCCCCATTCGGGGCCGCTTTGCCCTGCTGCATCCGGTCCGGCCAAAGCCTTTTTCAGTTTACCACAGCCCCATCTCTGCTGCAACAAAAGGCAGAACTTGCCGGGGAGTATCGCAACTTTTACTTGCGCAAGTTTTGAAACAAAATCTTGCTTTTATGTCTTCAAAGCATTGCAAAGGGGCCCCGTATCGGGTATACTGAAGCAGGGTTTTGCCCATCCGTGATGATGTCAAAACCCCCGATGCGACCGCATTTTACCGCAGGCAGCGCCTGCGTCCAAGATCAAAAAATAGAGGAGGTTTCCCTTATGGTCCGTTCCCTGTACGAATCCCTTTGCAACATGGAAAGCATCTATGCCGACCGGGCGGCGATCCGCTACTTTGACGAAGCATCCGCCCAGGTAGTGGAGATCCCCTACCGCCGCTATGCCGCCGACCTCCGACGCTTTGTTGCCTTTGTCCGCAGCAAGACCAGCCAGCCCGGCCAGCGTATCGCTCTGCTGGCCCGCAACAGCTATCAGTATGTGATTGCCCTGTATGGTTCGGCTCTGGCGGGTGCCGTAGCCGTGCCCCTGAACTGGAACAAGACCTGGGACGAGATCCGCTATGAGCTGGAGCTGACCGACCCGGTCTGCATCCTGCAGGACGGCGAATACCTGGACCGTGAGCCTGCCCTGGCCCAGCAGTTTGGAGAAAAGCTGGCGGATATCGGTGCATTTGCCGCCTTTGACCCCGCTTTGGATGTGACAGAACAGCCCGACCTGAACGCTCTGGCATTTATCATGTTCACTTCCGGCACCACCGGCCGCAGCAAGGGCGTTATGATGTCCCAGGCCAACCTGTTTGGCGCCATGCCTGCTTTTTTGGACCCCTTTGATGATATGCAGCGGATCACCGGATGGTCACTGGACGGCTTCTGCTCCCTGTCGGCGCTGCCCATGTTCCACATCTCGGCCATGACCAGCCTGGTCTCCTGGAGCCTGAAGGGCCTGGCCGTGAACCTGTGCAATGACCTGAAATATTTTTATCGTGACCTGGCCGCCATGCCCAGCGATGTGATGGCGGTGGTACCCGTGCTGCTCAAGAGCATCTATAAAGATGTGATGAAAGGCCGCCGGGAGCGCCTGGGCGGGCTGCGGGTGCTGACCTGCGCCGCCGCTATGTTCGACCGCAAAATGCTGCTGGATCTGATGGACAAGGGGTTCTTTATCGCACAGATGTATGGTCTGACCGAGACCTGCGGCGACGGTGCCTACAACACCTCCCAGGAGGAGAAGTACCTGTCCAGCGTTGGCAAAATGGACCCGAACCTCCGCTTCAAGCTGGAGGATGGGGAGCTGTGCATCCAGGGACAGCCGGTGATGCTGGGCTATTATAAAGAGCCGGAAGCCACCGCCGAGGTCCTGGACGCTGAGGGCTGGTTCCACACCGGAGACCTGGCCCAGGTCACAGAGGAGGGCTACCTCTATCTTACCGGCCGCAAAAAGAACCTGATCATCCTGGACAGCGGCGAAAATGTCAGCCCCGAAGAGCTGGAAAAGAAGCTCTCTGCCTGCCCCGACATCCGGGAATGTCTGGTCAAGGAGCAGGATAAAAAGATCTGCGCTGTGATCTGCTGCGAGGACGCCAGCCAGGAAACGGTGCGTGGGTTTGTCACCCAGCTGAACCGCAGCCTGCCGATGTACCAGCGCATCACCACTTTGGAATTCACCAGCCAGCCGCTGCCCCGCAATGCCGCAGGCAAGCTGGAGCGTAAATAAGGAGGGTTTCCCCTATGGCACACACACTTTACGCTCTGGTCACCCGCAACATGGAGCGCATCTACCCCCAGCGGGCTGCTTTCCGCTGGTACGACGAAACCTCCGGCACAGTCTGCACCCGCACCTATGCCCAGTACGCCCAGGATATCCGCCGGGCTGTCCGCTGCTTTGCCCAGAGCATCCCGGAGATGCAGGGCAAGCGGGTCTGCATCCTGAGCCGCAACTGCTACGAATACGGTGTCAACGCCCTGGGCGTGATGCTGGCAGGCGGCGTTCTGGCCCCTCTGAACCAGCGTGCAGACTGGGGAGAGCTGCAGGCACAGCTGGAGCTGGCGCAGCCCGCTGCGATCCTTTCCGACGGGGTGGATTACGGCTGCGCCGAGCAGCTCCAGGCCGCCTACGGCAGCCTGCTCCGCCCCATGGACGGTTACACCGCCTTTGACCCCACCGACCTGGACCCCCACTGCATCGACCCGGACGGTCTGCTGATGCTGGCTTTCACTTCCGGCACCACCGGCCGCAGCAAGGCGGTCATGCTGTCAGAGCGCAACTTCTTTACCTCCATGGCAGCTTTCACCGATATGGTGGATACGGTGCGCACCCTCCGGCAGGACCCCGCTCCTGAGCTGTCCATGCTGGCCATGCTGCCGATGTTCCACATTGGCACCTTCGCCTGCTTCTTCTCCTGGCCGGTAGCAGGCTGGACCATGAACCTGGTGGGAGATCTGCGCAACTTCTACCGTGAGATGGAGCGTATGCCCAGCGACTATATGCTGATGGTGCCCATGGTGCTGCAGGCTGTGCTCAAGGACCTGCGCGCCGGCCGGCGGGAGCGGCTGGGCAAGCTGCAGGTCGTCTGCTGCTCCTCCGCTATGTTCCGCCCCGAGGACCTGGCCGAGCTGGCCTCCTACGGCATCCTGGTCATGCAGATCTATGCCAGCACCGAGACCTGCGCCTGCGGACTGTTCAATGCTGCCCAGGATACTGCGCACATCGGCGCTGTGGGCCAGGCCTGCTTTGGCACCCAGTACCGCATCGCTCCGGACGGTGAGCTGTGCATCCGCGGCGACATGGTGACCAAGGGATACTACAAAGACCCCACGGCTACTGCCGAAGTATTGGACGCAGACGGCTGGTTCCATACCGGAGACCTTGCGCGGACGGACAAAGAGGGGTATTATTATATTACCGGACGCAAAAAGAACCTGATCATCCTGGACAGCGGCGAAAACGTCAGCCCCGAAGAACTGGAAAAGCTGCTTTCCGGCTGCACTGCCGTTCAGGAGTGCCTGGTGCAGGAGAAGGGACAGAAGATCTGTGCGCAGATCTTCTGTCCGCAGGCTGACCAGGCCGCTGTGCGCGACTTCGTCACCCAGCTGAACCGTACCCTGCCCATGTACAAGCGGATCACGGCGCTGGTCTTCCGGGACGAGCCGCTGCCCCGCAACGCCGCAGGCAAGCTGGACCGCCAGGCTCCGGCTCTGTAATGCGTCTATGATCTTGTCGGAAAAGAAAGGGACAACTTATATGGAAAGAGCAGAAATCATTGCCCAGATCCTGGCCATCCTGGAGGATGTTGCGGAGATCTCCCCGGAGGATGTAAGCGAGGACAGCGTGCTGATGGACGATCTGGATCTGTCCTCTATGGAGATCCTGACCATCGTAGCTGACCTGGAGGAGGCTTTTGGCCTGCGCATCCCGGAAAAGGAGCTGCGCAGCTTTGTCACCATCAGCGACCTGGCCGACTACCTGTCGGAGCATGTGGGGTAAACCCATGCCCGCAGATGCACACACCGGAGAGTATCTGTTCCAGGGGCGGATGTATTTCTACCGCCAGGACCCGATCCTCTGCCGTTATCACTTTACCTTCCGGGACCCCATCGACCCGGCCCTTCTGCAGCAGGCGCTGGACAAAGCACTGGGGCTGGCCCCCTACTTTGCAGCAGAGATCGAGCTGACCGCCAAGGAGATCCATCTCCGCCCCAACACCCGGCCCTGTCAGGTGCGGACGGGGGCGCTGCAGCCCACGCTGCCCGCAGAGGACGGCTGGCTGATGGCTGTTTCCGCGCAGGAGCAGACCATCTACCTGGACTGGCATCACTTTTTGGCAGACGGCCGGGGAATGTCCCGCTTTGCCGCCCTGCTGCTGAAATGCTACTGCAACCTGCGGTACGGCACAGATTTTGCGACCCCTGCCCTGACCAACGCCCCCGCCTACGACATTGCCGCCTTGGTGGAGCGCTGGCCCGAAGCATACCAGACCGGTGATTTTGACCGGGAGGTGGTGCAGACCTGGGAGGGGCAGGTACACCGCACCCTCGTCCGCCTGCAAAAACAAAGCCTGGTTGACGCAGCCCTGGCGGCTGGGGTCAAGCCTTTCAGCGCCTTGTGCGCCCTGCTGTGCATGGCGGTGCGCCCGTATCTGGACAAACAGCAGCTGACTTTCTCCTACACGGTGGATGCCCGGCAGGCGCTGCAGGTACCGGAAGCGCTTTACAACTGCGTTGCATCCTTCCAGGGGGAAGCACCCGCAGAGCAGAGCAGTTTTTCTGCGCTGGCAGCCGGAGCGGATGCCGCCATCCGCCACAGCCTGGACCTTGAGCGTATCCAGCGGCAGCTGGCCATGCAGATGGGTTGGGTCTACCGGGTCTCCCAGCAAAAAGCCCCCCTGCGCATCCAGCGTCGGCTGTTCCAGATGGGCGAATATCTGGGTGGCATCCCCGCTGACCTCTGGGTCAGCTATCTGGGGTACCCCTTGGGTGCTGAGGGCGCTGAACTGGAAGATTACCTGACCGATTTTCAGGTCTGGGTCCCGCCGGATACCGGTTCTCTTGGGGTGGAGGCAGCCTCCCTTCATGGAGTCATCACCCTGTGCATTGAAAACAAAGCCCCCGCCGAGGGACTGTCCTGCGCCATCCGCACTGCACTGGAGCGCCAAGGCGTGCAGGTGCTGGAAGCTGTGGAGCTGGACTGAATGTTCCGGGAGACTCTGTTTTTTAAGACCGCACTGTATTCAGCATACGATTGGCTGGCGAAGATCCGCCAGCCAATTTTTTGCCGTGTCCCCTCCGCCTTGCAGCTGCTTTCGGTGAGCGCTTTTCAAAATCGGAGCCGGGGTAAAAGTTGTGTTGTAGAAAGAGGTGCTTCCGGGATGGACCCTCTCAGTCGCCTACGGCGACAGCTAGTTCCCCTTTTTGTCGCCTGGCGG
>ERZ827037.126-NODE-126-length-91694-cov-6.898078_pt1 | contig 91694 bp, 80 predicted proteins | sample MGYA00519924_ERZ827037 | MGnify/ENA primary metagenome ERZ827037 (study PRJEB31778, sample SAMEA3449250) | human gut metagenome | biome: human gut; feature: human-associated habitat; material: faeces | place: United Kingdom | collected 2010/2012 ... | reverse complement strand
GAGAGTGCAAAGCACGTAGCAATCTGGTATCAAAGGGGTCAAAATACCTTTTGACTCCAACATCATTGCTATGTAAAAGAGGGAACAGAAATTATCACATCTATCCTGTTTCCTCTTTACATGTTCTCCTACTCAATCAGTCCGATTGCCTCGTTAATGCTTTTCACTCCAATGATTTTGATCCCACCAATACTCTTCACGCTATCCAGAGATACTTCCGGCACAATACACGTCTCAAATCCAAGCTTCTTCGCCTCTGCCACCCGCTGTTCCGGCATATTTACCGCACGGACTTCTCCACTTAATCCAACTTCTCCAAACACAATCGTCCGTTCATCAAATGGTCTGTTCTTATAGCTTGATACGATCGCCATCACGATTCCAAGGTCTATCGCGGGTTCATTGATCTTGATACCTCCGGCAATATTTACATAGGCATCATAATTTCCAAGATGATATCCAATCCTTTTTTCCAAAACCGCCATCAGAAGGTTCACCCTGTTGTAATCTGTTCCTGCTGCTGTTCTTCTTGGCATTCCAAAATTGCTTTCGCATACCAGCGCCTGGATTTCCAGCAAGATCGGACGTGTTCCTTCCATAGAACATGCCACAACAGATCCAGATGCATTTTCCGGGCGCCCATTCAGCATAAATTCTGATGGATTTTCCACCTCCCGAAGACCATCTCTTCGCATTTCAAATACACCAATCTCATTCGTCGAACCAAAACGATTTTTCACTCCTCGAAGAATCCGGTAAGATGCATGCCTGTCTCCTTCAAAATACAGAACCGTATCTACCATATGTTCCAATACTCTTGGACCGGCGACAGTTCCTTCTTTTGTAACATGTCCGACAATAAAAATCGAAATCCCAAGCCCTTTTGCAAGCTGCATCAGCGTATTTGTTGCCTCTCTGACCTGCGACACACTTCCCGGTGCGGAACCGACTTCTTCACTGTACATTGTCTGAATCGAATCAATGATCACGGTATCTGGTTTTTCCTTTTCAATCACATTGCGGATCAGTTCCAGATTAGTCTCACAAAGCAAAAGCAGATGATCATTAAATTCTCCCATCCTCTGTGCACGCAATTTAATCTGGCGAAGCGATTCTTCCCCTGATATGTACAAAACCTTTCGTTCTTTTTTTGCCAGTTTCTGACACACCTGCAGGAGCAGCGTTGACTTACCGATTCCCGGATCACCGCCTACCAGAATCAGGGAACCCGGTACGATTCCGCCTCCCAGTACACGATCCAGTTCTTTAATCTCGGTTGTCACCCGCTCTTCATTCTCTGTCTTTACTTCTGACAATGGTACAATACGAATCTCTTTTGCCGCTTTAACCGCTGCCGTTTTCGACGTTGTCACACACTCTTCCACGAAAGAGTTCCATTCCTTGCACATTGGACACTGCCCCAGCCATTTTGATTCTTCATGCCCACAATTCTGGCAGAAAAAAACCGACTTTTTTGCCTTCGCCATATTCCATCTCCTTATCTATCTTAAAAAATTACCAACTGCTTCTCTTGCCTGTTCCCAGTTTATATACTTTCGGTAAAGAAAGAGCCTGCCGAAGCAGACTCTTTTACTTTTCTTAAATACCTATGTACTTCAAACAACTCTTGCTGTAATCATTGTCCTATTTTCTTACAACCTTGATCTCAACGCTTTCTTTTCCAAGTTCCGCACTTACACTAAGCTTTGCGCTTAAGTTTGTCTTCATATCACCAACATTCATATCATTCATATATACGATATAGTCTGTATCCGGTTCAAGTTCCAGTGTGATCTGTGCATCTCCTGTCCCTGATACCTTGAATGAGATCACATCTTCTGATACTTCAAAATGCTCTACTGCAGTTCCCGGAACAGATTCATATACGAACATTCCATTCTTTTCAAGCTTTGTAATCTCTTTAAATGTCTTTACTTTATATATATCTCCCTGAAATTCAAATCCATCCTTTTTTGTCTTTGTATCCAGAGTGTAATCGCCGAAACTGAGTGTTCCGTCTAATTCACTTCTGATAAGTTCTTTGACTACTGTCATTGTTCAAATCCTCCTAATGGTCTTTCTCTTTCGACTTGTGGACTGTGAATTTTCCACATCCGAACCGTTTTTCTTATTATATAATAAAACTTCTTCTTTTGCTAGCTGTTTATCTCTCTGACTGTAAATTTTATTTCCTTTTTAGAAATACCGGCTTCCACATGGTCTCCACGTTTGATCTCACCATTCAAAAGTGCTTCCGCAAGTTTGTCTTCCAACTGGCTCTGTACTGCCCTTCTCAGCGGTCTTGCACCATACTTCTTGTCACTTCCGGTCTCAACGATATGCTTCTTCACAGAATCACGCACAACCAGTATAATTTCAAGCTGCTCTTTTGCTCTCTGCACAACTTCTTTACACATCAGCCCTACGATCTTCTTCATATTGTCCTCATTCAGCGGATGGAATACGATGATCTCATCAATACGGTTCAGGAACTCTGGGCGGAATAACTGCTTTACTTCATCCATCACATTTGCTTTCATACGCTTGTAATCCGCCTTCTGGTCTTCCTGCTGGGTAAATCCAAGCTTCTTCGGTTCAATGATTGCCTTGGCACCTGCATTGGACGTCATAATGATAACCGTATTGCGGAAATCTACTTTTCTTCCCTGCGAATCCGTAATATGTCCGTCATCCAGTACCTGAAGTAAAATATTAAACACATCCGGATGTGCTTTCTCAATCTCATCAAACAAAATGACAGAATATGGATTTCTGCGTACTTTTTCGCTGAGCTGTCCGCCATCCTCATGTCCCACATACCCCGGAGGCGATCCGATCATCTTGGATACACTGTGCTTCTCCATATATTCGGACATATCTACCCGGATCATATCCTCTTCATTGCCAAAGAGTGCTTCTGCAAGAGCTTTGGAAAGCTCTGTCTTTCCGACACCTGTAGGACCAAGGAATAAGAATGAACCAATCGGACGTGCCGGATCTTTCAATCCCACTCTTCCTCGTTTTACCGCTTTGGAAAGTGCCTGGATTGCCTCTTCCTGACCAATCACACGCTTCTCCAGTGTTTTATCCAGCTTTTTCAGGCGTTCGCTCTCAGATTCATTCAGTCTTGTTACCGGGATTCGTGTCCACATGGAAATTACATCCGCAACATCTTCTTCAGTTACCGGAACTTTTTTCTTTTCATTCTTTTTATTGAAACGCTTTTTCGCCTGCTCTAATTTCTTTTCTGCTTCCTTCTGTTCTCTATGGAGCTCCGATGCTTTTTCAATATCTCCTGCTTTCAGTGCCACTTCTTTTTCCTGCTCCAGCTTTCCACAGCGGATTTCTGTCCCAACAATATTCTCCGGCACTTTAAATCCACGAAGTTTTACTTTTGAACAGCTTTCATCCAACACATCAATTGCCTTATCCGGAAGGAAACGGTCATTGATATAACGGCATGACATATGTACTGCCGCTTTCAACGCATCCTCTTCGATCTCTACATCATGATGAGCCTCATATTTTTCTTTCAGGCCTTCCAGGATCCGGATACACTCGTCTTCTGTCGGTTCTTCAACCGTAACCGGCTGGAATCTTCTTTCCAGAGCCGCATCCTTCTCAATATACTTGCGGTATTCCGTAAGAGTTGTTGCACCGATCAGCTGCATCTCCCCTCTTGCCAGAGATGGTTTCAGAATATTGGATGCATCAATCGCGCCCTCTGCACCACCGGCACCGATAATGGTATGAAGTTCATCTAAGAAAAGGATAATATTGCCCGCCGTCTTTACCTCACGGATCAGTTTTTTCATGCGCTCTTCAAATTCACCACGATACTTGGAGCCTGCAATCATCCCCGGAAGATCCAGCACCATGATCCGCTTATCTTTCATGCTTTCCGGAACAATTCCTTCCGCGATCTGTCTTGCAAGTCCTTCCACGATTGCTGTCTTACCGACTCCCGGCTCTCCCACAAGGCACGGATTATTCTTGGTCCGTCTGCTCAGGATCTCCATGATACGTGCAATTTCTTTTTCACGTCCAATAACCGGATCCAGCTTTCCTTCTCTTGCTTCCTGTGTCAGATCCGTACTGTACTGGTCTATAATTCCGCCAACAGTTTCCCCATCCTTCTGATTTTCCATATACTCTTTCGGATCAATTCCCGCCGCAAGCAGAAGATCCTGAAAAAGTTTTTGAATATTTACATTCAGGGTCATCAACATACGGGTAGCCACACAATCTCCATCTTTGAGCATTGTAAGCAGAAGATGTTCGGTTCCGACTTTTTCAGATGCAAGCTGCGCTGCCTCATTCTGGCTTTCTTCCAGAATATATCGAAGTCTCGGACTGTACTCCAGATGCTTTCTTTCCTTCTTAGCTGCCTCAGGAGCAGATACAAGGATATCCATTGCTTTTTCCATCTGTTCTTCATCGACTTTATTCTTATCAAGCACCTGCCCTGCAACTCCGGTAAAAACCCTCTTAAGCCCGAAAAGAAGATGTTCTGTCCCAACATATGGATGCTTCAGTTCGGCTGCAATCTTCCGTGCCATATTCAGCGCTTCCTGCGCCTGCCTTGTATATTGCTTTTCTGCCATATAATTTTAGTCTCCTTTTTTCAATCTATCTCTGTTCATAATCTGCATAGATCTCGTCTACCAGTTCATGAACTTCTTCTTTCGTAATGTTTTTGCAACTTCCTTTTGCCAGAAGTACCCGAAGCTGCTCTTTCAGATCCTGCAAAGCTTCCAGCTTATCTTCATCAATACAGATCACCGCACCTCTTCGTCTGTCAAGCTGAAGGAAACCTTCCTGCCGCAGGACATTGTATGCCTTATTCACTGTATGCATATTGATTCCGATATTATCTGCCAGCTGTCTCACAGACGGCAAAGTATCTCCTTCATGAATCGTCGAAGTGGCAATTCCCATAATGATCTGATTCCTGAGCTGTATATAAATCGCCTCATCACTGTTAAAATCAATTTCAATCAGCATAAAACGCACTCCTTTTTCTATTGTACCGGCATCGCCATTGTTATATTCATGTTAGCACAGACGACACTTTTTGTAAAGGAAACAGTATGTAAAAAAGCACTACCTCTTCTTACTCACACTTTTTTGTGCTTTCCGTTTCAGAAGTAATGCTTTTCATTTCTTATTTCCGATTTCTTTTTCTCACGTTCAAACCTCTTCAACCTAAAATTTTCTTCAGATCCTCATCTACTGTACTGATCGGGGTAATCTGATACTCTTGTACCAGGTAATTCAGAACATTCGGTGACACAAACGCCGGAAGCGTCGGACCCAGGTAAATATTTTTGATTCCGAGCGCCAGAAGTGTCAGCAGAATCGCAACCGCTTTCTGTTCATACCATGACAGGATCATAGACAGTGGAAGTTCATTTACCTCACACCCAAACGCTTCTGCAAGAGCAATTGCAACTTTAATCGCACTGTACGCATCATTACACTGTCCCATATCCAAAATTCTTGGAATCCCCTCAATTTCTCCGAGCCTCAGATCATTCAATCTGTATTTTCCACATGCCAGCGTCAGGATGATCGTATCCATCGGTGTCTTTTTCGCAAATTCCGTATAGTAGCTCCGGCCTGGTGCTGCGCCATCACAGCCTCCGATCAGAAAGAAATGCCTGATTTTCCCCTGCTTTACCAAATCCACGATCTTTCCTGCATTTTCCAGAACTGCGTTGTGTGCAAATCCGGTCATCACGGTTGTTCCTCCATTAATCCCTGTCATCGGATGATCTTCCGGATATCCACCGCATTCCAATGCTTTTGCAATAACCGGTGTAAAATCTTTGTCCGCACCAATATGAACCATCTCCGGATAAGACACCACCGAAGTTGTAAACACCCGGTCTGCATAGCTCTGTCTGACCGGCATCAGACAATTTGTCGTAAATAAAATTGGCGCAGGAATATTATGGAACTCAAATTGCTGACTCTGCCAGGTCGTTCCGAAATTACCTTTCAAATGCGGATATTCCTTTAATTTTGGATATCCGTGTGCCGGAAGCATTTCACTGTGCGTATAAATATTGATGCCTTTATCTTTGGTCTGCTCCAGAAGCAGCTTCATATCATGCAGATCATGACCACTGACTACAATAAACGGTCCCTTTTCTATCGTAAGCGGAACTTCTGTCGGAATTGGATCTCCATAGCTTTCCGTGTTTGCTTTATCCAGAAGTTCCATGCAGCGCAGGTTGATTTTACCGGTTTCTATGACTACCGGAAGCAGTTCTTCCATCCCTTTTTCTTCTCCCAGAATCCTCATTCCCTTATAAAAGAAATTCATAATCTCCGCATCCACATATCCCAGTGCCCATGCATGATAAGCATATGCCGCAGTCCCTCGTAAGCCAAACAAGATCAATGACTTTAACGAACGGATATCTTCCGGTGCCTCCCAGATCTTCTGTACATTATAAACATCTTTTCCTGGTTTTCTGTTTTCTGCTTCTTCTCTGATCTCATCTGACAGTTTTTTCACTGTATCACTGTTGAAATTTACATTTGTAATCGTGGTAAACAGACCTTTTAACATCAGTTCATCCGAAGATCTGCTTCTTTCATTTTCTGCAACTGCCCTTGCCAGCCGGATCAGTTCACCAGTCAGTTCATCTTGAAGATTTGCTGTATCCGACTTTTTTCCACATACACCTATATGTCCTTCACAGCCCGTGTTATGAGCGGTCTGCTGGCATTGAAAACAAAACATTTCCTCCATTTCTTTTTCCTCCATGTTTTTTTAATAGCATGTCAAAATATAGGAAATCTATACCGGCAGAACATTTTTCTTTATTATTCAAATAATATTTTTCAAACATCCAGACTATGGTTCGCAAACTAAAAAAGGATGGCCCACAGACTTTCATCTGCAAGCTATCCTTTTCTGCACGATTCTATTTCAGATTTTTTATTCTACGATGAGTCCTTCTTTTTCAATCACATCGATTACCTGAGTCACATACTTTTCGCAAAGCTCGTCCGTCGCCGCTTCAACCATGACACGGATTACCGGTTCCGTTCCACTTTCACGGACAAGGATTCTTCCGTCATCTCCAAGTGCTTCTGCAACTGCATCGACTGCTTTGACCACTTCCGGATTCTCCCTTGCTGTCTTCTTATCTGCCACACGCACATTTTTCAGAAGCTGTGGATAGATCTTCACTTCTTCTGTCAGCTGTCCGAGGGACTGTTTGGTCTCCATGATAACTTCCATCAGCATCAGAGAAGTCAGAATACCATCTCCTGTCGTCGCATGCTTACTGAAAATAATATGTCCGGACTGTTCACCGCCCAGCATGAATCCATTCTTGACCATGTTCTCATAGACATATTTGTCGCCGACCTGTGTCTTTTCGTACTTCATGCCAATCTTGTCGCATGCTTTATAAAGTCCAAGATTCGACATGATAGTAGTAACGATAGTATCGTCTTTTAACTGACCATGTTCTTTCATATATTTGCCACACACATAAAGGATCAGATCCCCGTCAACAACATTTCCATTCTCATCAACAGCGATGCAGCGGTCCGCATCTCCATCGTATGCAAATCCGACATCCAGACCATTTTCTTTTACATATTCCTGGAGCACGTTAATATGTGTAGAACCGCAATTTGTGTTGATATTGGTTCCATCCGGCTCATTATTGATCACATAAGTTTTTGCTCCAAGTGCATCAAATACGCTTTTGGCAATACTTGAAGAACTTCCGTTGGAACAATCCAGTCCGACTTTCACCTCTTTAAAAGAACGGGTTGCCAGACTGATCAAATGTCCGATATAACGGTTTCTTCCTGCTGCATAATCTACGGTTCTTCCGATCGCCTCTTTTTTAGCAAGCGGAATTTCTCCGGATTCCCCATCAATATAAGCTTCCACTTTGGCTTCTACTTCTGCTTCCAGCTTCTGACCTTTACTGTTGATCACTTTGATTCCATTATCATAGTACGGGTTATGGCTTGCAGAGATCATGATTCCGCAGTCAAAATCTTCGGTTCTTACCACGTAAGACACACTTGGAGTTGTCGTCACATGAAGAAGATATGCATCTGCTCCTGACGCAGTAAGTCCTGCCGCCAGTGCATATTCAAACATATAGCTGCTTCTTCTGGTATCTTTACCGATCACGATTCTTGCCTTGTGTTCCTGTCCGTAATACCAGCCAAGATAACGTCCTACCTTAAACGCATGCTCTACCGTCAGTACTACATTAGCTTCTCCACGGAATCCATCTGTTCCGAAATATTTACCCATAATTATTATCTCTCCTCCGGCTTAAAGCCTTTCTTTATTCTGCAAATCTTGCTGTCTGTTCCCGGATCAGCTGCTGATCTTCAAAATAGTTGATCTTCATCGCATCTTTTACTTCTTTTAAAGTCTGTGCTGCCACTTTTTCAGCTTCAATACTTCCTTTATGAAGGATCTCGTAGATCTCCGGAATCTTCTTCTCCAGTTCTTTTCTTCTTGCACGGATCGGTGCAAGCTCTTCCTGCATGACCGCATTCAGGAACTTCTTAACCTTAACGTCACCAAGTCCACCACGTCTGTAATGATCCTTCAATTCATCCAGATTCTTATAATCCGGCAGATATTTTTCAAAATGTTCATCTGTACAGAATGCATCCAGATAAGTGAAAACAGAATTTCCTTCTACCTGTCCCGGATCAGATACCTTCAAATGATTCGGATCTGTATACATTCCCATGATCTTCTGTCTTACTTCTTCCTCGGAATCAGACAGATAGATACAATTGCCAAGGGATTTACTCATCTTTGCTTTTCCATCCGTTCCAGGAAGACGGCAACAGCTTTCGTTCTCCGGAATCAGCGCTTTCGGCATAACCAATGCTTCTCCATATACACTGTTGAATTTGTGTACGATCTCACGGCACTGTTCGATCATCGGAAGCTGATCCTCACCTACCGGTACAGTCGTTGCCTTAAACGCTGTGATATCTGCTGCCTGGCTGATCGGATAAGTAAAGAATCCTACCGGAATACTTGCCTCAAAATTACGCATCTGGATCTCCGATTTAACCGTTGGGTTTCTCTGAAGACGGGATACTGTAACCAGGTTCATATAATAGAAAGAAAGTTCTGTCAGTTCCGGTACCTGTGACTGGATGAAAATCGTGGATTTCTCCGGATCCAGTCCGCATGACAGATAATCCAGTGCAACCTCAATAATATTCTGACGTACCTTTTCCGGGTTATCTGCATTATCAGTCAGTGCCTGTGCATCTGCGATCATGATAAAAATCTTGTCATATTCTCCGGAATTCTGCAGTTCTACTCTTCGCTTTAAAGATCCAACATAATGTCCGACATGAAGCCGTCCGGTTGGTCTGTCACCTGTTAAAATAATTTTCTCCATTGTTTTTATGTTCCTCTCTGTCTTATTATTCCTGTCTTTTCTTTATTCTTCTTTGCCCGTATCCTCAGCCGGAAGCTCAGATGTACAATATGCACATCTGGTTGCCGCGATCGGGATTTCTGACATGCAATACGGGCAGATCTTCGTAGCCGGTGCTGCCGGTGCTTCTTCCTCCTTCTTAAGCAGCTTTTCTGTTCTTGAAGCAAGATTGTTCATCACTTTTACAAAACAAAAAATAACAAGTGCCATCAGAAGAAAGTTGATCACCGCTGTAATAAAATTGCCATATTTGATCGTGTCATTCTCACCAGATCCGATCCGGATCACCCAGTTGGAAAAATTGACTCCACCAGTCAGAAGACTGATCACCGGCATGATCATATCATTTACAAGAGAATTCACAATCGACTGGAATGCACCACCAATAATAACGCCGACTGCAAGATCCATTACATTTCCCCTTGCAATAAACTCTTTGAATTCTGCAATAAATCCTTTTTTAGCCATCTCAAATCCTCTTCTTGCGTTCCTTTTAGTCTTCTGCGCCACATAAGGATATTGTACTACATTCCAAACAGGATTTCCACTATAATTCCGCACACTACACTGATTCCGTAAAGTGTTGCGACGATCATCACATTCTTCTTCCAACTATGGTTCGTCTTAAAAAGCACGATCAGTCCGATTCCGGCACATGACAAAAGTCCGGCAAACATACTGCCGACATTTAAGACTCCCTCAAGATAAAATTTCGTAATTGTAATAGAAGCTGCGCAGTTCGGAATCAGGCCGACAAGACCAGCCAGAAAAATTCCGGCAATTGGATAATGCGTCACCACGTTCATGACCTCTTCCATTCCAATCCACTCCACAACTGCATTTAACGCAAAAGAAATTACATATATAAATACCAGAATCTGTACCGAATGGATGAGTGCTGATTTTACAATGCTTCCTTCTTCACAGTGACAGTGGTCATGCTCACAGATATCATGAATGTGCAGCCCTCTCTGGTATCCTTTGCCTAGCACCCGCACTCCGATATCAACCAGAATCCCTGCAACAATACCAACGATGATCTTTCCGATTAAAATTGCCATGATCTTACGGACATCCGCCTGCTCTGAGATCAGGATCGGAAGCATCTCATCTGATGTAGACAGAAAAACAGCGATCATCGTTCCAACTGTGATGACTCCGCCGGAATACAGATTTGCTGCTGCTGCCGAAAATCCGCACTGCGGAACAACGCCCAGGATTCCACCGATCACAGGTCCTTTTTTCCCTGCTCCAAGAAGCATCCGCACCGTCTTCTGACCGGCTTTATTCTCCAGATATTCCATCGCAAGGTATGTCAGAAAAAGGAAAGGTATCAGTTTCACAGTGTCGATTGTTGTATCTTTTAGTATATCTATAAACAGTTCCATCTTGTATCTCCCTTCTTGGTTTCACTATTCTAATCCGTTTTGTCATTTTACACTGTCGCTGACAAAAATGCAAGTAGAATAAATTAGTGTGGCAAAGCAACAAAAAAGAATTATCCCCATCACGTTAAGGATAATTCTTTCTTGTTTTACATTATGCTTTTGACATCTATTTTACTTTCAGCGTTCTCATGGAGTTCAGGATTGCGATTACGGATACTCCTACATCGGCAAAGACGGCTTCCCACATATTGGCCATGCCGAGGGCTCCCAGGATGAGGACCAGAACTTTGACACCGAGGGCAAAGACGATATTCTGATGTACAATCTGGAGAGTTTTTCCTGCAATTCTCATAATGGAGGATATCTTAAGGATATTATCATCCATCAGAACAACATCTGCGGCTTCGATTGCTGCGTCGGATCCCATGCTTCCCATTGCGATTCCGATATCAGCTCTGGAGAGTACCGGTGCATCATTGATACCATCACCAACAAAACCAAGCTTTTCTTTCTCACTGAGTTCTCCGAGAAGTGCTTCAACCTTATCTACCTTATCCCCCGGAAGGAGATCTGTGTAGACTTCATCGATTCCAAGGCTTTCTGCTACTGCTTCACCGACATCTTTTCTGTCACCGGTAAGCATAACTGTCTTTTTGACACCGCTTTGTTTGAGCTGCGCGATCGCACGTTTGGCTTCCGGTTTGACCGTATCAGAAATTACGATAGTCCCGAGGAATTCTTTTTCAGCCGCCAGATATACGACCGTACCAGGGACTGTGCATGGCTCATATTCCACGCCTTTTTCTTCCATCAGCTTTGCATTTCCAGCATAGACAACTCTTCCGTCGATCTTTGCCTTGATTCCGTGTCCGGCGATTTCTTCAGCCTGTTCCACCCTGTCCATGGACAACTCACCAAGCTCCGCTTCTTCGTACGCTTTCTTGAGTGCTGCTGAGATTGGATGATCGGAATAGCCTTCCGCAAGGGCTGCCACTTCAAGAAGTCCTTCTTTTTCCCATCCGTTCGGAATAACTTCTGATACAACGAATTCACCTTTTGTCAGTGTACCAGTCTTATCAAATACAATCGTTTTCATCTCAGAGAGTGCTTCCAGATAATTGCTTCCCTTTACCAGAACGCCCTGTTTGGATGCTGCTCCGATTCCTCCAAAAAAACCAAGTGGAACAGAGATCACCAGTGCACATGGGCAGGAGATTACAAGGAAAATGCATGCTCTCTGAATCCATTCTGCAAATCCACCGCCAAGAATGATTGGTGGAAGGAATGCAAGTACAACTGCCGCACAAACCACGATCGGCGTATAGTATTTTGCAAACTTTGTAATGAAGTTCTCTACATGTGCCTTTTTGCTGCTGGCATTTTCAACCAGTTCCAGAATCTTCGCAACTGTAGAATCATCAAACTCTTTCGTTGTGCGCACCTTAAGAAGTCCGCTTCCATTTACACAACCACTGATAATCTCGGAACCTTCTGTTACTTCTCGCGGAACCGACTCTCCGGTCAGTGCAGAAGTATCTACAAAGGATGTTCCCGATACAACCACACCATCGAGAGGAACTCTCTCTCCTGCTTTGATGACGATCTCTGTACCAATCTCTACATCATCCGGATCAACCTGTTTGAGCTTTCCGTCTTCTTCAATATTCGCATATTCCGGACAGATATCCATCATTGCACTGATTGACTGGCGGGAACGGTTGACTGCATAACTCTGGAATAACTCCCCGATCTGATAGAACAACATAACCGCTACCGCTTCCGAATATTCCTTTACTCCAAGTGCACCAAACGTTGCTATACACATCAGAAAGTTCTCATCAAATACCTGACCATGACTGATATTGCGCACAGCCCGGTAAATGATGTCCCATCCCACGATCAGATAAGGTATCATAAATAACAAAAACTGCACCGGAATTTCGGACTTAAATTCCAGTTTTCCCATATGTTCCAGTACAAAAAGAGGAACATAAATAACTGCCGCTGCGATAATACGGTACAGCATTATTTTCTGTTTTTTCATCATAGAAGACTCTCCCCTTTCATACCTTTCCGATTTTACAGCTGAATCTGGCAATCCGGCTCTACCTTCTTGCATACAGCAACGACTTCCTGCATGATTTCATCAAATCTTACATCATCTGCATCGATCGTAAGCTTCTGCATCATAAAACTTACCGTTGCATCATTTACACCATCAATTTTTTTGATTGCATCTTCCATTTTTGCTGCACAGTTTGCGCAATCAAGGTCTACCATTTTAAATTTTTTCTTCATCTCTTTTTCCTCCTGAAAAATATTTTCTCACTGAACATATGAGCAACTGTTCATATGTTCATAATAACTCTGTAATAGAAATCCGTCAAGCAATTTAAATAACATTTTTTATTTTCTGACAGTAAAACAAAAAGAAGAACCCGGAATATCTCAGATTCTTCTCAAATTTATATTTTGTTCTTTACTTTTCAAGTAGCTCCAAAATAGGATGCGACATCAGAAACAGATAATACTCCATCGCTTCATCCGCTGTCAGGTGAATCTCCCGGCTGGTCAGCCAGTATTTAAGCCCGTTTACAACGGTAATCGTATGAAACTCCAGAAAGATCTTTTTATCTTTGATACCCTGAAGCTTTTCGATCTTGATCTTATGCCTGCTTACCAGTTCTTCAATCAGCTGGCGAATCTTTTTTTCAAGAATCTCTTCAAATCCATTCTGACCGGTAACTTCAAACGCTTTCAGATAATAGATCCGGTCTTTTTCCATCTTCCGGAACAGCAGATAGATCGCTTCTTTTTCCATCCCGTCTTCCATCATCTCACGGGCATGCCGGAATACCTCTGTCTCCAGAAGCCACTCCATCACTTCATATTTATCCTGAAAGTAATTATAAAATGTCGGTCTGATAACTCCCGCCTGATCTGTGATCATCTTAATTGTTATCTTATCAAAAGATCCTTTGATTAGAAGCTCCTTGAAGCTCTCTGCAAGCAGGTTCTTTGTCAATTCTCTTTTTCTCTCCATGTATCGTCCTCTTTTTCCTGCCCATTTCTCTTGACGAACATTCTATCACAACCGAAACGCTTTTTCAAACCGATTTTCTTTTAGTTTTCTGTGCGTTTTTTATAGTTTGTGTAGCCTTTCTGCTGATGCGGATGCTCTTTCCAAAGTCTGTCTGCCGTTTCTTTCCATTCACAGGCATATGCTTCACATTTGCTGCATAAATGCTCTGCACTCTCCGGTGACTGCAGATCTGTTGATTTTGCACCAGTCTCCTTTATCATCTCCTGAAGGATTTCCGGATTCTCAAGCATCGGACATGGCCGCAGATGATTATCATTAAATGGCTGCCGGTCTCTGTATGCCATAAAGAGTGGCTGTTTGAGAGCTTCCAGGAGCGTAACTTCCCGGATATTTGCAGAAGAGTAATGAATAAATACACATGGTTCTACATCTCCATTTGCATTGATATGGCAATAATTTCTTCCTCCTGCGATACATCCTCCGACAAACTCTCCATCATTCTGGAAATCCATCGCATAAATTGGCTTTCCGCCTGTCATACTGCGGATCTCTCTTACCCGGTGATACATATATTCTCTCTGTTCTTTTGTCGGCAGCAGATCCGGTGCTGCATCATTTCCAACCGGCATATAATGGAAATACCAGGTGAAACGACATCCCTTTCCAATGATCATATCCAGGAATTCATCCGATGTAACCGTTTCAATGTTCTTTCTGGTATAACAGATAGACGTACCAAAGATCAGTCCATATTTCTTTAACCGATCCATGGTTGCCATAACCTTGTTGAATACACCCTCTCCACGGCGAATGTCATTGACCTCTTCAAATCCTTCCAGACTAATTGAAAGGGACAGGTTGCCGACTCTTCTCATCTCTTCGCAAAATTCATCATCTACCAGTGTTCCATTTGTAAATGCATGAAATTCGCAGTCATAATGCTTTTCACAAAGTCTGATAATATCTTTTTTTCTTACTAACGGCTCCCCGCCTGTATACATATAGAAATAAATTCCAAGTTCTTTTCCTTGCGTAATGATGCTGTCCATCTCTTCATATGTAAGATTCAGTTTATGCCCATATTCTGCCGCCCAGCATCCGGTACAATGAAGATTACATGCACTTGTCGGATCCATCAGGATCAGCCATGGAATATTACACTGATGTACCTCTCTCATGCTGCGGATCATTTTTGTTCCGTGAAATGCTGCTTCAAATCCAAGGTTTAATGCGGTCTGTTTCAAAACATGCGGTTCGATCTCGTCCAGTGCACGGTTCAGATAACGCATCCATTTGGAATCTGGATCCTGTATCATCTTTCTTGCGCCTTCATAGGAGCTCTTCTGGAAATTGTCTCCCATGAAACGCTCGGTCAGATCAACAAGATCAAGCAGACCTTTTTCTCTGTCTTTATCCATTTTTCGCATTGCCAAATCAATTGCTCCGCCAAATGCTGCCCTTGCTGCTTTATGTGTCAATTCGCCCATACTCTTTTCCTCCTGCTATTTTAAAATAAAAAATGCGTAACCACCATATCTGCCCCGGCGATCAGGAATAATATCCCACCGATCCAGTAAGCTTTGCAGTTATATTCACAGCCCAGTCTGTATCCAACCTCCACGCCAAGAAAACACTGAATGATCGTAACCGGAAGCAGTACCATCCCCTGTTCCAGAATCTCTACACTCCAAAAGCCGATTCCCATTCCGGCAAAAAGCGCATCTACGCTGGTAAGTACTGCCAGTTTTCTAAGCCGTTTCCAATTTATCTCATCGTTTCTACGCTCAAAGATCTGTTTATTATTTCTTGCTTTACAGATCATATAGATACCAAGTCCGATAAATATCAGCACCGACAAAATTTCCCAACCGCTTGCCGCTGTTGAAATCGTTTCATTCATCTTCCTGTCCGGCTTCAGAATATCTGCAACAACATTTCCCAGGATCAATGCAAGGAGTTGTGCCCCTCCAAAAAGCAAACTGGATAAGAGTATGTCTTTTCCGTGCTTTCTTGAAAATCCTGCTCCGACACAGATATGTACGACAAATACGTCAAACGAAAGCCCGATTGAAATTAAAAGAATTTCAAGAATCCCCATAGATTCGCCTCCTCATGCTGGCTGTTATATATATATTATGTAATTTCCTTCCGAATAATAAATCTTCAGATTACCGGTTCTGTTTATTTTTTAACGACATTTTTCCACATTTGTCGCATATCTTTTTATTTTTTCAATAGATTCGTGCGAGTGCGCATCTCCGGCACGCAGTGCCTTTTATTTCCTAGGAAGTTCTTTCGGAATTTCCTAGGAAATAAAAAATTCCCGCAAAGGTAGATCTTCTACCTCTGCAGGAACTTTGCTTTTTTATTATCTTAGTGATGGAATAAACGGATTCCGGTAAATGCCATCGCCATGTTGTATTTGTTGCAGGTATCAATTACATTGTCATCACGGATTGATCCACCCGGTTCTGCAATATATGTAACACCGCTCTTATGTGCACGTTCGATGTTATCTCCAAACGGGAAAAATGCGTCTGATCCAAGTGCCACACCCGTCAGCTTATCAAGCCATGCTCTCTTTTCTTCTCTGGTAAATACTTCCGGTTTTTCAGTGAAAATATTTTCCCAGGTTCCGTCTGCCAGTACGTCCATATATTCTTCACCAATGTACAGATCAATTGCATTATCCCGATCTGCACGCTTGATTCCTTCTTTAAATGGAAGAGCAAGTACTTTCGGGCACTGTCTCAGCCACCAGTTATCTGCCTTCTGTCCTGCAAGACGGGTACAGTGGATACGGGACTGCTGTCCGGCTCCGATTCCGATTGCCTGTCCGTCTTTTACATAGCATACAGAATTTGACTGTGTATATTTTAAAGTAATCATGGAAATTGCAAGATCTCTCTTTGCGTGATCCGGAATTTCTTTGTTCTCAGTCACTATATTTGAGAAGAAATCATCATCGATCTTCAGTTCATTTCTTCCCTGCTCAAAGGTAATACCAAATACATCCTTGTGTTCTGTAGGTGCCGGAACATAATTCGGATCGATCTGGATCACATTGTAATTACCTTTCTTTTTCTGTGCAAGAATCTCCAGTGCTTCCGGTTCATATCCAGGTGCGATCACTCCATCCGACACTTCTCTCTTGATCAGTCTTGCCGTATCAACATCGCAGACATCAGAAAGCGCAATAAAATCACCGAATGAAGACATACGGTCTGCGCCTCTTGCACGTGCATAAGCACTTGCAAGCGGAGAAAGTTCTCCAAGGTCATCTACCCAGTAAATTTTTGCAAGAGTTTCATCCAGTGGAAGTCCGACTGCAGCACCTGCCGGTGACACATGCTTAAAGGAAGTTGCTGCCGGAAGTCCGGTTGCTTTTTTTAATTCCGATACCAGCTGCCATCCGTTAAATGCATCCAGAAAGTTGATATATCCCGGACGGCCCATCAGAACTTTGATCGGGAGATCACTTCCGTCTTTCATATAGATACGTGACGGCTTCTGATTTGGGTTACATCCATATTTGAGTTCTAATTCATTCATGATTCCTGCTCCTTCTTCACCTTTGTATACTATTTATTCTTATTGATGATCTTGCTTTCGTATGTTCCTGTCTCAATATCAATATATCTTACAAACAGAGATACTTTATTATCTGCATTCAGACTGTTCCAGAGTGTGTCTGCAAATGTGTCCATATCATCCGGAATTGCAACAAGCTTTGGTTCTCCTTCAAAACTCGGAAGCGGATTTCCATCACACTTGTATGTGTGGATAAAATGTCCTTCTCCGGCTACCGGATTCTCATATGCAAAGGTGTAACGGTTGCATGCATCCGGATTTCCGTTATTGCTCTTCAAAATGGACATTGCATAGTTATATTTTCCGTTCTCAATGTGCATGATACCGGAAATACGTGGTGTGTAGTTTGGTCCATCCGGTTCAAATTCACGGCTTCGAAGGGACTGTTCAAACGTCATCTGTCTGTCCATACCTTCATAAATTGTATCAGTCTGATCTCCGTTTGTAACGATCGTCTTATTGCCGAGTACACGCACCGGTGCGTAGATAATTAAGCTTGGGTCTGTCAGCTTTGACTCGTCAAATGCCTGTGTGCGGATTCCTTCTCCCTCTTCTACAAAGACACGATTACGGCTGTTCTCACTTCTTCCCATGATAAAATAAGCTGTTACCGCTTTGCTTCCGTCGGCAGACTTTCCGATGATGATCCCTCTTCCGGGATAAGAATTGCTCTGCAGTTCTTTTTCAATAGATAACATTTCCATGCTTCAATCTCCTTTTATAACTTGTACTTATGTTTGCACATTCATTTATCACTATTTATTATAACTCATAATACCACTATATTTCCAGTCTTTCTGTAAATTTTTTTCAAGTTCTTTTAAAACATCATTTTCAAGACCACTGTTCCATGGTAAAATGTTAGTAAAATAACAATTCAAATTTGGGGATTATTTACAAAAGAGAGGTTTTACTTCATGAGTAGAAACGGAAAAATGGATTTTGCAGCCGGGATACAGGATGGCATTCCCATCTGTCTCGGCTATATTGCGGTATCATTTACCTTTGGTATCATGGCAAAAAATGCAGGACTTTCCACCTGGGAAGCCGTTCTGATTTCCCTTACAAACCTGACCAGCGCCGGGCAATTTGCTGGTCTGTCACTGATTACGGCATCCGCATCCTATTTTGAAATGGCATTCACCCAGCTCATCATCAATCTCAGGTATTCACTGATGTCCTGTGCCCTTTCACAGAAAATTGATAACCACTATCCTTCTTTCCACCGTTTTCTTATCGCATACGGTGTAACGGATGAAGTCTTCGGCGTATCCATATCCCGCCCCGGAAGGATTACTCCATGGTATTCTTACGGTGTGATGGCACTTGCCGCACCTGGCTGGACACTTGGCACTTTCCTCGGAGTAGTATCAGGAAGTATCCTGCCTGACCGGATCGTCAGCGCACTGAGCGTTGCATTATATGGAATGTTTATCGCAATCATTATTCCTCCAGCACGTGATAACAGGATCATCGGAACCATTGTCGTGATTTCCATGGCAGCAAGCTTCCTTTTCACAAAGGCTCCTGTGCTATGCCAGATTTCTTCTGGCTTCAGAATCATTATCCTTACGATTCTGATTGCCGGAATCGCAGCGTATTTCTTCCCTGTAAAAGAAGAAACAAATCCAGAAGATAAGGAGGATTCTTCCGTTGAAGCATAATCTTTATATGTATATCTTCGTCATGGCAGCCGTCACCTATCTGATCCGTATGCTGCCACTGACGCTGATCCAAAAAGAGATCAAAAATACTTTTATAAAATCTTTTTTATATTATGTACCTTATGTAACTCTGGCTGTTATGACCTTTCCGGCCATTCTGACAGCCACCGCCAATATCTGGTCTGCCGCCATTGGTTTTGCGATTGCACTGATTCTTGCATGGAACAGAAAAAGTCTGATCTGTGTTTCCCTTTTTTCATGTGCCGGCGTATTTCTTGTTGAATTATTAACCGGACTGTAGACTGTAAGACAGATGATCTGAATAAAGGAGGCTTTCTTATGTGGACTAAAAGTTTTTCACGTTATACCCGCATTTTGCTGGTCAGCGCTGCTGTTATCATTGGCGCACAGATCAGCATCTCACTTTTTGAAAGCGATTTTCGTGTTTCCATCGGAATTTTTGGCATTTTCATGTCTCTGATCCTTTTTGGGAAATATCCGGTTCTTCCGGTCACAGTGATAAGTGCCCTCTGTGTTTTCTTTTCCCGTACACTGATGCACTGGCTTCGCTTTGGCAGTTGGAATCCACAGAGCTATTTTCCGGAAATGTTTTTCTATCTGGTCTACGGAATCCTTTTTTTCCTCTACTGCCGTAAAAATGACTATGAACTTTCGACGTATTCCCTACCCTGGATGTTTCTTTTTGACTATCTGGCAAATATAACAGAACTGCTGTCCCGTATGGGTATGGACGCTTTTTCTTTTCAGTCCCAGGCAGGTGTCCTTCTGGTTGCGCTTCTGCGTACTGCACTTGCAGGTCTTCTCCTGTTCTGTCTCAGCCATTACAAGTTCAGTCTTCTGAGTGCTGAACATGCACGGAGATACCAGAATCTTCTCCTTTTGATCTCTGAGCTTAACGGCGAAGTTGTTCTGATGCAGAAAGGCACACATATGATAGAGGACACCATGAGCACCGCATACCGCCTTTACCACGATATGAGTGAACGGAATATAGACGAATCCCTCACCCGCACTGCACTTCAGATCGCACGGGATGTCCACGAGATCAAAAAAGACTACAATTTGATCGTAAGAGGACTTTCCTCTTCAATGAAAGTAAATTCTGAAAATGACGGAATGAGCCTGGATGATATCCTCACCATTCTGAAAAGCAGCCTGGATGCATCCCTTCCAAAAGGGAAACGACTTTCTTTTAATATACAGCTGGAAGAAAATCTTTATACACAGAACCATTATCTTCTGCTCTCAATCTTCCGCAATCTTTTCAACAATGCAATTGAAGCAGCAGACGGAAATCTGGTCGAGCTTTCTGTCCGTCAATCCTCCACGGATTCATCTTATGTTATTGAAGTTGAAGATCATGGGCCCGGAATCGACCCGGAGGATATGGAACAAATTTTTGAACCTGGTTTTTCCACAAAGATCAATTACGAAACCGGCGAAGTCAATCGGGGACTTGGCCTTAGCCTGGTAAAGGATTTTATCGAATTCCGCCTAGGCGGAACCATCCGGGTAACTTCCGTTCCCGGAAAAACAGTTTTCACACTTACTATACCAAAAGAGAAATGGAGCGGTTTATAAATGAAATTCTATCTCATTGATGATGATAAAAATGTACTGCATATATTAAAACGTATTATACGGGACCGGGGACTTGGAGAGATTGCCGGAACTGCAGAAAACGGTGTGGATGCACTCACGGATCTTCCTCTTATAAATCCAGACATCGTAATTGTTGATCTTCTGATGCCGGAAATAGACGGAATCACTTTCGTAAAACGTGCCCGCTCTTATGCACCGGATCTTACTTTTATTATGCTTTCCCAGGTTGCATCCAAAGATATGATCGCAGACGCCTATTCTGCGGGCATTGAATTTTATATTCATAAGCCGATCAACAGTATCGAAGTAGAATCCATACTCCGGAAGGTCAGTGAATCCCTGACCGCCCGCCGGACATTGCAGCAGGTACAGACGATTTTCCAGGCCCAGCAGAATTTTGTACAGCCACAGGGATTTATAAATGATACAGCTGAAAAACCTTATATTATCCGGTTAAAAGGAATTCTCCAAAAGCTTGGCATCACCGGCGAACGTGGCAGCAAGGATATCATTTCCCTTGTCGATTATCTGATCCAGCATAACCAGAAAGTTGACAATGTCACTTTAAGCGAACTTTGCAGCCGGTTCAGTGACAATCCGAAATCCATGGAACAAAGGATCCGTCGGACAGCCAACATGGGAATGGTCAACCTTGCCAACCTTGGTCTTGAGGATTACGCCAATGACACGTTTACAACCTACTCCAACTCCCTGTATAACTTTGAACAAGTCCGAAGGGAAATGGATTTCATCCGTGGAAAAAGTGTACGGCACGGCAATGTGAAAATTAAAAATTTCCTGAATGCACTGATTCAGGAATGCACCGAGAGGGCCTGATTTTCAGGTCCTCTCCTGCTTCTTATTTCATCTCTTTACGTAATTTTTTTATTTATATATTTTCCCTATAATTCATTATCACTTATAGTTACCGTCATTATATACAATAAATCCTTCCCGTATTTGTAGTTTTTTCCAAAAATAAATTTCATTTTGATACTTTTTGTATCTTTTTGTAACTTCCATTTTATTATGTTATCACGATAACTGATGCGAATAAATATAAATTTTAAGGAGGATATCATATGTTAACAATCGTAAAAGGTATTGGTTTACTGCTTCTCACTTTAGCCTGCTTCTCTGTATTCAGCCTGAAGTTTCCAAAAGGATCAGAAGCAATGTCTGGAATGGCTAATGCAGCTGTTGCTTCGTTCCTGGTTGAAGCTGTTCACCATTACATCACAGGTGATTTATTAGGAATTGCATTTTTCTCAGAACTCGGAACCGTATCCGGCAGCTTCGGGGGAATCGCTGCAGCTACTTTAGTTCCGATCAGTATGGGATGTAATCCGGTACTTGCAGTCGTTGCAGGTGTCGCAGTTGGAGGATACGGAATCCTTCCTGGTTTTGTAGCAGGTTATATTGTAGGCTTTGTAGCTCCGTTCCTGGAAAAGAAACTTCCAGAGGGTCTGAATCTGATCGTTGGTGCTCTTGCAATCGCACCGCTCGCAAGAATTATTGCCATCGCAGTTGATCCGGTCGTTAATTCAACACTGCTCAACATCGGACGTATGATTTCTGCCGCTGCTGAACAGTCTCCAATTATCATGGGATTCCTGCTCGGTGGTATTATGAAGATGATCTGTACCTCACCACTCAGTTCTATGGCCCTGACTGCTATGCTCGGACTTGATGGACTTGCAATGGGTATTGCAGCAATTGCATGTGTTGGTGGTTCTTTCACAAACGGTATCATTTTCGACCGTTTAAAACTTGGCGAACGCAGTAATGTTATCGCGGTAATGCTTGAACCTCTTACACAGGCTGATATTATTACACAGAATCCGATCCCGATTTACGGATCAAACTTCTTTGGCGGCGGACTTGCCGGACTTGCAGCAGCTATGCTCGGCATCATCAATAACGCCCCTGGAACAGCATCTCCGATTCCTGGGCTTTTAGCTCCATTCGGATTCAACCCACCGCTTAAGGTTGTAGCTGCAATCGTACTTGCTGCGATCGGTGGATCTTTAGCTGGATTTGTTGGTTCAGTCGTATTTAAAGGTTTTGCAAAAACACCTGCAGATATCAAAGCATCTGAAAAAGTTACTGAAACAATTGCTCCTGAAGTTGCTATCGCTGCTGAATAATCAAAATGACTATTTCAAACTGCTTGTTTATATAGCCCTTAAAGAAGAAAGAGACTCGAAAACTTTTGTTTCCGGGTCTTTTTCGATTTACGGAAAATTATATTTCTCACTCCAGTGTTTCTTCTATATCTGCGTTGATTCCTCTGTGTTCAATCGGAGTTGAAAATACGATCAGTGTCTTTGTTCTTCCAAATCGCTGCAATCTCTTTCAATGGGCATTTGGCATTTCTCTGTAAAATATTCAAAATTGTACGATCCACTGCATCCAGTTCATGATTTTTCATTTGCACTACCTCTTTCTGACATCCCATTTATACTTTTGACACTCACATCAAAGAATGCACCTCACAAAGTATTTTCGTTTTACAAAAAACACTCCTGCAAGTCAAAAAAAGAGGTACTCTCTGCGTTCTTCTCCGCAGTAAAGTACCTCTTTGTACAAATATTTTCACTCTTTAAATATGTTAAAAATAATAGCATTCCTTTTTCTTCCTGTCAATAAAAAGACATTTATTTTTTCCTATTTTTCCTATTTTGATTTGACATTTGTCCTACCACGTGATATTCTGAAATTGTGTTTTAGATAAGATTTAGATTTCACATATTTTTGTAAATCATTAACATCTGTCTGATGACTTACAAAAATATGTGATTTTTATTTTTATCGGCATCATCAATTTTTTAGGAGGTACTACTAATGAACAAGGGTACAGTTAAGTGGTTCAACGCACAGAAAGGCTACGGATTCATCACAAACGAAAGCACCGGAGAAGATGTATTCGTACATTTTTCAGGAATCGCGGGAGAAGGATACAAATCTCTTGAAGAAGGACAGAACGTTACTTTCGATATCACAGAAGGAAACCGCGGACTTCAGGCTGTTAATGTAACAGTTGCGTAATCGCTGCAAAAGATGCTAGAGTAAAAAACCCGGCTTGTGTATTACTCCACAGCCGGGTTTTCTATGTTATAAATATGCTTTGCCGGAATTACCCAAGCAGTTCTCTATATATCCGCATTACATTCTTATAGAAGATCTTCTCAATCTCGCTCTCTGCAAATCCATTCTTTTTAAATACATCTTCCAGCTTTTCCATATCTGCCGGGGATGCAATCTCCAGTTCTCCATTCATACCATCAAAGTCTGAACCAAGTCCTAAAGCCTCTATTCCCGCCATATCACGGATATATTTTGCATGTGCCACAATATCCTCCGCTCTGCTCACAACCGTCTCTCCATCTTTCCAGTCGCGCAGGAAATATGCATAATAATTCAGCCCGATCACACCGCCTCTTTCCCCGATCGCTTTCAGAAGTTCATCATTCAGGTTTCTCGGATGACTGCACAAATGTCGCGCGTTGGAATGGCTCGCTACAAAAGGCTTCTTTGTGAACTTTAATACATCCCGGATTCCTGCATCGTTTAAATGTGCCACATCGATGATCATTCCCAGTTTCTCCATCTCTTCCAGAAACTCGATCCCACGCGTTGTAAGCCCATATCCGGCTTCTGAAAAGGCTTTTCCGGCAAATTCTCCGCCAGTCGCTTTTGCCGGATATCCAAGCTGATTCGGATAGTTCCAGGTCAGAGTCATCATCCTTGCCCCCATCCGGTAAAAGTCTCTTAAAAGGGCAGGATCGCCCTCACAGATTTCTCCTTCTTCCAATGTCAGCAACGCTGACATCTTTCCATTTTTCCGGTTTTCTTCAATCTCTTCATACTTCGTGACCGGTCGGATCCAGTCTTTATTTTTCTCCATTTCCTGATAAAATACATCCGCCATTTTCATTGCATAACGGAATGGACTTCCTGCAAGTATCGGATCCTCCAGATCCAGAAAAAGGGCAAAATTCTGAATCAGATAATCCCCCTTTTTCATCCGTTCAAGATCCACATTTAAATTATTTTTACGAAGTGAAATCTCTTTTCCCTGTTCCTTTCCTCTCAGAATCGCTAAAATCGTATCACAATGCATATCTGCTACTTTCATTTTCTATTCCTCCATCTTTTTTCTTTCTTATAATATCTACCGTATGTGATCCCGCACCAACCAGTTCCGGGCGTTCACACGTAGTCAGATGATAGTCAATAAACGTCTGGAAGGTCTTTTCATCCATCGTATTTAACACCTGACGCATATAATCGGATGGTCCATCCGCCGAAATAATCTGGATCCGTTCCATTCCTGCTGCTTCATTGTAGCTGTCAATATCCTCCAGGCGCACATAATCATACAAATCTTCCGGTGAAGGACATACCCGGTAATTCGCATCCAGCTTGCCATTTTCCAGGCACTCCTGAATATGGTTCTCCCGGAATCCATACACCAGAACACTGTACTCATTCATTGTATAAGCCACCAGTATCGTGCCCTCATCCTTCAGAACACGCTTCGCCTCCATCAGCGCCTTCACCTTATCTTCCTTTGTATAAAGATGATACATCGGCCCAAACAGGATGATCAGGTCAAATTCCTTATCTGGAAAACGTGACAGCTTCAGTGCATTTCCCTGATATGCTTTCACAGAGCTGTTCTTCTTTTTCAGAATTCCCAGATTGTATTTTACCAACTCTACCGCCGTCACATCGTACCCTTCTTCGGCAAGCGCAACACTGTAGCGCCCGGTTCCGGCTCCTACATCCAGAATCTTTACCTGTCCATGCTCCCGCTTAGGAAGATATTTGTGAATGTACTTCATTGAAGTGATAAATTCTACCTGTCCGTGGCGGCTCTTAAGCCGTTTCTCTTCGTTGAATTTGTTATAATATTTTTCAAGCTCTGTCATCATAAATCTATTGTATCCTTTATTTTTATTCTAGCGCTGCCGCTCTCCGGAATAAAATAATTCCGATCACGAACAAGACAGCGATCATCCCCACACCAATATTGATATTGCCGGTAAGCTGCGAGATCAGGCTCACGATCGTTGTTCCCATAAAGGACGCGCCTTTTCCGCAAATATCCATTAAGCCGAAAAATTCACCTGACTGGTTCGCCGGTATAATCTTCGTAAAGTAAGATCTTGAAAGCGCCTGCACACCTCCCTGGAACATACCTACCCAGACTGCAAGAACCCAGAACTGCCACTGGTAATGCAGAAAAATCGCAAAAATTGCCACTCCAAGGTATGCCACGATGCATACTGTGATCAGCTTTTCTGCAGAATATTTCTTCGCAAGTCTTCCGAAAATAATCGCAAATGGGAAAGCTACGATCTGCGTAAGCAACAATGCAAGAAGAAGTCCTGTACTGCTAAGTCCAAGTGCTGATCCATATGCAGTTGCCATATCAATAATCGTATAAACCCCGTCAATATAAAAGAAAAACGCCAGAAGGAACAGAAAAACCTTCTTCTCCTTCTTTACATTTTTCAGTGTAATGCCGATTCTTTTGAAGCTTTCTGAAAAAGCATGCTGCTTCTTTTCTACATAATACTTCTGGTGATAAGTTTTCAGAAGTGGTAATGTCATAATTACCCACCATACCGTGATGATCACAAAGGAAACCATCATTGCTGTTTCCATTGTAATCCCAATCTTCCCTGCATTTAACACAACCAGAAGACAGATTACAAACGGTACACAGCTTCCGATATATCCCCACGCATACCCCTGGGAAGAGACTTCATCCATCCGGTCTTCCGATGTCACATCGACAAGCATGGAATCATAAAATACCAGTGTTACGGAATATCCGACCTTTGCAATGACAAAAACTACCAGAAAGGCCAGCCAGTACTTCGCAAATCCCAGAGCAACTGAAGCAATTGTCCCGATTCCAAGTGCAATTGTAAAAACTGGTTTTTTATAGCCTTTTGTATCTGCAACGGTTCCAAATACTGGTCCTGCAAGTGCCGTAAGCAAGGTTGCAACGGATACTGCATATCCCCAGTATGCCAGATACTGTACATCCGAAAGTCCCTGCTTTCCTGCGATATAGTTGAAATAAATCGGTAAAATGGTTGCTGCCAGAAGTGTAAATGCAGAATTTCCGACATCATAAAGTATCCAGTTTTTCTCCTGTTTTGTCAGTTTTGTTTTCATTCAACGTATCCTCCTTGCCCGGAAGCTGAGAACCAAATGTGTAGGCATATACAGAATCTAATGTAGCGCTTCCTTCCAAAAACGGTTTGTATTCACAGATCAGTTTGTCTGCCAGAGGAACTGCTTTTTCATAAAGATGAAGCAGTCTTCTTATCTGTTCCCTGCAGGATCCATTCTCATGATACTTGATAATAAACCCATGAAAATCATAATAAAGTCCTGCCACTTTAAGTGCTGCATAAAGTGCCATCCGCTTTATTTTAGATGGACAGACAAGAATCCTGTCATAAAATACCATTCCATTCAGTGCTTTTTTGACTTCCTTTGCTGTAATTCCGCGATAAAAATCTTTTATAATTACCGCATTTTTCATAGAAGGAACAATATGTCCGGTCAGCCTCCTGCTCACTGGATTTTCTCCATTCATAATCATCAGCTTACGGTCCAGCTCGCCCTCCACTGCAATATGTGCAAGACCAGTCTCTTTTACTGTCTGTTCCACGTAACCATGGCAGGTCACATCCAGCGCAAAATGGCAGAGCACTCCATATACATAAGCCAGATGCTTCTCATACTGGTCGTGTGTATGTAAAACCTTTGCTGCATGAACGAAGAACTTTGCTCCGCTCTCGCTATGCATACGGCTTCCCAACTGATTGACCTTGTTCTTGCAGAGTGGTCTGTAATAAAAAAGAATATCCGGTCCATGAAGTCCAATATTAAAAAGCTCCGGGTATTTATCAATAACTTTTCTCTCATATCCGCTTAATCTGCCCCTGATCTGCTGTCCGAAAATGTAATGTGCATAGGTTGACGGCATATTATCCCATCCTTTCTTTTCTGAAACACGTTTTATTATAGACGTTGCGCTTTGCAGGCTCTATCTTACTTCTGTAAAGCTTATATAACGGCTTTGTAAAAAAGAATGTGCCTTGGCACATTCTCGCGCCAAGCGCAGTCGCTTGCGACATTCTTCATCTTCGTGCGAGTGCGCATCTCCGGCACGTAGTGCCTTTTATTTCATAGGAAGTTCCTTCGGAATTTCCTATAAAATAAAAAGTAATAACTAAAATGATACGCTCTAAATAAATAGTAACACAAAAAGGCCTTTCAGGATAGTCCCGAAAGGTCTTCTGCACAACACTTTTAAAATACTTTCATTGTCCACTTGCTCATATCCCACACTTCATTTACCACATCCTGATAAAATTCCGGCTCATGGCAAATCAGAAGAATACTTCCTTTGTATTCCTGAAGCGCTTTTTTCAGAGATTCCTTTGCATCCACGTCAAGATGATTGGTCGGCTCATCCAGGATCAGCAGATTCGTGTCCCTGTTGACCAGCTTACAAAGTCTTACCTTTGCCTGTTCACCACCACTCAGTACCCTTACCTGGCTCTCAATATGCTTGGTAGTGAGTCCGCATTTTGCAAGGGCGGAACGCACTTCATACTGGGTAAATGACGGGAATTCCTGCCACAGTTCTTCAATACAGGTTGTCTTGTTCTCTCCTTTAACTTCCTGTTCAAAATAGCCGATCTGAAGATTTTCCCCAAGCTCACACTCGCCGGAAATTGCCGGGATCAGACCAAGTACACTCTTCAAAAATGTAGTCTTTCCAATACCATTGGTTCCGACAATCGCAATCTTGTGTCCTCTTTCCATCTGGAAATTCAGCGGCTTGGAAAGTGGTTCATCATAACCGATTACAAGATCCTTTGTTTCAAATAACATTTTTCCCGGAGTCCGTCCGTAACGGAACTTAAATTCCGGTTTCGGCTTTTCCGCTGCCAGCTCAATTACATCCATTTTATCCAGCTTCTTCTGTCTGGACATCGCCATATTTCTTGTAGAAACACGGGCTTTATTTCTCGCCACAAAGTCCTTCAGTTCACTGATCTCCTGCTGCTGTCTGCGGTATGCTGCCTCAAGCTGTGCTTTCTTAACTGCATAGACCTCCTGGAAATGTTCATAGTCTCCCACGTAGCGGTTCAGTTCCTGATTCTCCATATGATAGATGATATTTACCACTTCATTCAGGAACGGAATATCATGGGAAATCAGAATGAATGCATTCTCATAATCCTGCAGATACCGCTTCAGCCACGTAATATGTTCTTCATCCAGATAGTTTGTCGGTTCGTCCAGAAGCAGGATATCCGGCTTCTCAAGCAGAAGCTTTGCCAGAAGAACCTTTGTTCTCTGACCTCCGCTTAGATCTGTAACATCACGGTCAAGTCCCAGATCCAGAAGTCCCAGTGCTCTTGCGACCTCTTCTACCTTTGCATCGATCGTGTAAAAATCATGCAGTGTCAACTCGTCCTGGATCGTTCCAAGCTCTTCCATCAGAAGATTCATCTCATCCTCATCTACTTCGCCAAGCTTCTCACAGATCTCGTTCATCCGCTGCTCCTTCTGTAAAAGCGGATCAAATGCACTTTTCAGCACGTCCTGGATCGTCATTCCACTCTGAAGGACTGCATGCTGGTCCAGATAACCTGCGCGCACATTCTTTGCCCATTCTACCTTTCCCTCATCTGGCGTAAGTTTCCCGGTAACAATACTCATAAAGGTGGATTTCCCCTCTCCGTTTGCTCCTACAAGACCGATGTGCTCCCCTTTTAAAAGGCGGAACGATACATCATCAAAAATAGCACGGTCACCAAAACCGTGTGTCAGATGTTCTACATTTAATATACTCATATTTTATTATTCTCCCTGATTCATTTCTTTACACATTGTCTTTTATTATATGTGGAAATCGGGGTTCTTTCAATATAAACAGGCAAAAAACCACAGCTCTATATCTAAAATCCAAAATCACTCAACTCCTTTAATCCTCTCGACAACAGTTCCATTCTTTTCCAAAATAATCCAAGCAAGGACTGGAACCATAGTACAAACTAGCAAACTGATTCCCACTGCAAATAAAAGTGGAAGTAATGGCACTGAAAACGCAATCCCACGATAATTCATTGATTCATAAAGAAGATACGTAGCTCCCATTCCTACTGTTAGCGTAACAAGCCATGCGCCGCCTGCATAGAGAACTCCTTCCCTGACCAGCATTCCAAGAATCTGCTTCGGAGTCATCCCGATACTCTCCATAATCGAAAGCTCCATCATCCGGCTCTGCACATTTACTACAAAGGTGTTCATGTAGTTCATGATTCCGATAAAAGCCAGAATCAGCACAATCCCGATTCCCAGTTGCGGCATATTACCTTGTGCTTTTTCAATCTCATCTGCATCTTCGATTTTGGATTCCCAGGAAAAGTCTTTTGCATTGTCATTTTCTTCTAATAACGCCATGATTTCTTGTTCTGTATCTCTATCATATTCTTTGTGATATTTTATGCTGGTCTTTAATATAATTGGATTATTGGCAAATGTTTTCACTACCTGATCACTGGCTATAATCGTCGGTGGGTATCCAAGGAGTGCCGTATAATAATTCTCGTCCGTAACTCCTTCTATGATAAAAGTTTTTGTCGTTTGTTGATCTTCATACAAAGCACATGTCACATTTTTTCCTATTACGTCAGCATCTGCGAAATCCAAACCATTTCGATAAACAATACATGCTTTTCCCGAAAGGAAGTCCTCTTTATTTATCGGATGCTCAAGACTGTTATTTAAATAATCAAATTCCTGTTCATCAATTCCGATCAAAGAGGATCCAAAATTCTCAGGATGATTCTGATACTCGTCCTTGTCCTTACTATATGGAGTACTCATCCACTTTGCATAAAATTCTTTCATCCACATCTCAGCAAAATCCGGTTCCCATGGAACTGTAATCTCGGCAAATATCATAGAATGTACTTCAGAGACTCCGGCATTTTCTTTGATTGACTTCACGAAAGCTTCATCCAGAATATCTCTTCTGTCTTCTGATTTTTCTTTGCATGCCGTATCATTTTTAATAACCATATCCGTATCCATATAATTTGACACTATGGTTCTTGCTGCCTGACTGTCCAGCATGGTCACAATACAAAGGTACACAGACAGACTGGCTGCCAAGGACAACAGTACCACCGCAGTTCTTTTCTTATCCTTTGTAAACTGCTCCATAGAAAGTCTTGCTATTACTTTCCCCTTTCCTGCTCTTCTTACTTTTACGGTTTTGTGGGTCGGACAATAACCAAGCGCTTCTATTGGAGAGATATCTGCTGCCATTTTTGCTGGTTTTCGGCTGGCCAGAAAAATAGTAACTCCAACCAGTAAGATGGTTGCCAGCAGAACTACCGGATGAAAACGAACCATATCTGCTCCTACATAACCACTTTTGATTCCAAGTGATTTTACTACAACAGGAATCAGGAAAAAGGATACCATCCCACCTGACAGACATCCAAGTACTGTCCCTGCAGATCCGATCAGAAGCATCTGTTTTTTCATCATCCTTTTTATCTGCTTTTCCGTCATTCCGACCGTCTGAAGCAAACCATAATAACGAACTTTTCCAGCTACGGAAAGATACATAATATTATAAATAAGCAGATATGCACACAAACAGGTAACTGCAATCAAGCCAATAAGACCTACCAATATCTGAACCGATGCGCCAAGATCTTCCATAAAGAAAAGATTCTGCTGCTTTCCAAGGTTCATACTTTCGATAAAAGCATTCTGCTCTGTTTTTGTCATTATTTTTTGCTTAAAATCCATAAGGTAACGACCTGAAGCTGCCTGCGAAAGCTTCCACCCCGATTGATCATAGAATTCTTTCGAAACATAAAACTGCTTCTTGGGTCCATATCCGTCCCAGATCCCACAGATTCGAAAAGTCCCTGTAAAGATCCCCTCATTTGTTCCATAAGATATAGCAAGGGTATCGCCTACATCAAGATCTTCGTAACCACATTCTTTTAAAGCGGATTGTGTTACCATTATCTCATCCAAAGCTGTCGGATATCTTCCTTCCAGCTTTTCTCTGACCGGCTCCATCATCTGTGTCCAATATCCATCATCTGCCCAGATCAGTCCCACATTCGGGGTGGAATCCTGATCTGTTTTTTCTACCCATCCACAGACTCCCACTGTACCTGTCAGAACGATATCCGGGTTGTTCTCACACATTTGCCTCTGTTCATCCGTCACTCCATACATGATTGCATCAAATTCTGCTCCTGACATACGGATGTTCTGAATTTTCTGAAGCCTAAAATAAGAATCTCCAACTGTGAATATTGTAAATACCAAAAAGGAAGAAAGAAGAACCGCAAGGAGCAAAGTAATGGTCTTTCTCCTGTTTACTTTTAAAGCGTTCCATGCCATCCTTTTGATCACTTTCTGATTCGGATTCTTAAGCATAGGAATCACTTCCCTTCCCGGTATCTCCTACAATCTTTCCGTCCTCAATATGTACGATACGATCTGCAAGCTGTGCAATGTCTCTGTCATGCGTGATAAGAATCAAGGTCTGGCTGAACTGTTTTGCTGCCATTTTCAAAAGTCCAAGTACATCATGGCTGGTAACCGAATCCAGATTTCCCGTCGGTTCATCAGCCAAAATAATGGCAGGCTTCGACGCAAGCGCCCTGGCAATCGCAGCCCTCTGCTGCTGTCCACCAGATAATGTCCCAGGAAGAGCTTCCCTCTTCTCTGACAGCCCTAAAAGTTCGAGTATCCCATCCACATACTCCACATCAACCTTTCTTCCATCCAGTTCCACCGGAAGAATGACATTCTCATATACATTAAGATCCGGGACAAGATTATAATTCTGAAAAATAAACCCGATCTTTCTTCTGCGGAATATGGCAAGCTGTTCTTTTTTCAATCCCAGAAGGCACTTCCCCTCTACCAACACTTCCCCTTCTGTTGGCACATCCAGTCCACCCAGCATATGCAAAAGTGTACTTTTCCCGGATCCGCTTTTTCCGATAATGGCAACAAATTCCTGATCTTTCACACGAAAAGCTACGCCATCCAATGCCTTTACCGTATTTTCACCCATTTGATAGTATTTTTTTAAGCTTCTTGTCTCTACAATGTATTCTTTCATTGGTTTGCCTCCTTCTTTTGATATTCTATAGAATATCTCCTAAAAATCACAAACCTGTCTCAATTTTCAATTATCACAAGATTGTGACAATCCCCGATCGGTTATGTTACGATTCATTCACCGGTAAATACAAGCGAAAACACGCTCCTTTTCCCACTTCAGACTGTACTTCTATGTAGCCCTTCTGAAGTTCCATGATTGTTCTTGCAAGATATAATCCGATCCCAACCCCTGGTTTATCATGCACCTCCGGCTCACGGTAAAATCTTGTAAAGATCTCTGCCTGCCTCTCCGGGGCAATCCCTTTTCCAGTATCAGAAATGCTGATCTTTAAAAATAATTCCTGTCTTTCTGTCTGAATATGGATCTTTCCATCTGGTTCGGTATACTTGAGTGCATTATCCAGAATATTATAAATTGCTTCCTCCGTCCATTTGCTGTCATGACGAATCATCATATTTTCTTCGCAGTTCACATATAGATCAATCCCCTTTGACGCCGCCTCCGGAACCACACCGGCAACTGCGTGGCGGATTGTTTCGTATAGATTTTTGTCTTCCTTATGTATTTGCAGAATTCCCGTTTCAAGCCTTGACATTTTTACCATGCTCTGCATTAAAAAATCAATTTTTTCCATCTGCCCTTTGATTTTTCCCAAAAACTCCTGACCGCTTTGCGAAAACTCCTCGTCCTCAAGAAGTTCCAGGTATAGTTTAATATTGGCAATGGGCGTCCTTGTCTGATGGGATATATCAGAAATCAATCCCTTTACTCTTTCTTTCTCACGAAAACCGTCTTCTTCTTTTTTCCGAAATACATGCTCGGCTTTCTCTAATTGTGTTCCTGTTCTTCCCCAGAGGCTATCCTCCAATTCCTCTTCCATATTCCATTCTTTTCCTGTTACGATAGCATCCAGAGCATCTTCCACCTTTTCAGCAAACAACTTCGCTTCTTTTTTTATCCGGTAGTTTTTCCATAACAATACCAGTACTGCTGCAAATAAAATTATCATCATGATACACATCAGCCAATCCATTGATATCCCATCCCATATACATTTGAAATATACCTGTGATTCTTATCTTCAATCTTTCCTCTCAGACGATTCACATTTACTGCCAGTGTGTGCTTGTCCACAAACTGTCCTCCACTATCCCACAACCGCTCCAATAACAGATCATAAGTCAGAAGCTGTCCTCGGTTCATAAGAAATTGACGAAGCAGACGGCACTCTGTCGGTGTGACGGGGCATTCCTGACCTTTTACCGTTACTCGTGCATGATCCAAATCTATATATAAATACTCATCTGCAAAAATCAGACGATTGACCGAAGCAGTTCTTTTTAAAATGACTTCTATTTTTCTAAGTAAAATCTTCATTGAAAATGGTTTAGTAACGTAATCTTCTGCCCCGGATTCATATCCTGCCAGAGCATCCTCCTCCATATCCCTGGCTGTCAGGTAAATGACCGGAACTTCTCTTTGCTTTTTTACCCACTGGCAAAAAGAGAAGCCCTCGCCATCTGGAAGATTCACATCCAAAAGGACCATATCTATCTGATTCTCAAAAAAAATCTGCTTCCCTTTTTCCATAAAAGTCACACCATAAACTCCATATCCTGACTTTTTCAAAGAATAACAGATCGCCTGATTCAAATCAAAATCATCTTCTACAACTAATATATACTGCATATCCTAATTCCTCCGATACAGATTCTCACAAAGAAATCTCTGCATAGCAATGATACCTTTCAATATTGTACCACAGACTTTTCCTGTGTATGAAAAAAAAGAAAGAATCTCAATTTTGTGATTATTCAGTGCACAAAAAAAGAAAATATTTTATAAGTCTTTTCATATATCGTTTGTTTTTTTGTTTACCTTATTAATTTCCTCTCTGAAATTCTTTTTTGCCATGAAAGTTTTCTGTCTTTCTTCTGCCACCTGATTCAAAGCATCATCTCTTTCTCTTCTCATCTTTTTCGTATGCAGTTACGTTCGACATATTTGTTTTCCTTTTTGTCTCAATCACTTATAAAAAGTTGCTCTACAAATCAGCAAATAGCCCAGATATTCCTGAATGGTTGGGATATCCTCTTCCTCAACCAGATCCTTTAAATACTTCAACCACATTTCGGGTTTAGGAGCTTCCGGATTATAATTGACATTTAACCGGTTTCTACAGAACTGTTTTTCTTCTTCAAACTTCCCATTCAAATAATAGACTCCATTTACAACATGAATTGGAATTAAGTGGTCGCCACACTGTACGCGCCACACTACAATTTCCATGATGAAAGAACACAGCATTGATGAAACTACCATCAAGAAGATTGTTGGACATTCTGGAGCTATGACGCTTACAGAACGTGTCTACACTCATCTTGATGTCCAGGTTCTGATCGATGCCATAAACAAAATTGTGGGAGACATTCCATAAAGATTCGAGGGTAAAGAAAAACCCCAGAAACACATGGTTTCTGAGGTTTTGTATGCATTTTCTCGTTCCAAACGATTATCGCTTTGTGAACAGAAATTAACGTTTTGAGAACTGTGGTGCTCTACGAGCTGCTTTGAGACCGTATTTCTTACGTTCTTTCATACGTGGGTCACGTGTAAGGTATCCGGCTTTCTTAAGTACCGGTCTGTAATCAGAATCTGCTTCAAGAAGTGCTCTTGCGATTCCGTGACGGATTGCTCCTGCCTGTCCTGTGTATCCACCACCACGTACGTTAACGAGAACGTCAAATTTATCAACTGTTTCAGTTGCAACTAATGGCTGACGAACTACAACTTTAAGAGTTTCAAGTCCTAAATATTCGTCGATATCTCTTTTATTGATTGTGATCTTACCTGTACCTGGTACAAGGTATACTCTTGCGATAGATTTTTTTCTTCTTCCTGTTCCGTAGAATTTAGCTGTTGCCACTTTTATTTCCTCCTTTCAAACCTCTGACTAAAATGTTAAAACTTCTGGTTTCTGTGCCTGATGAGCATGTTCTGCTCCAGCATATACGTGAAGCTTCTTGATCATTGTTCTTCCCAAAGGTCCTTTTGGAAGCATACCTTTAACAGCAAGTTCGATAACCTGTTCCGGTTTCTTTGCCATCATTTCTCTTAATGTAGTTTCTTTCATTCCTCCTACATAATCTGAGTGATGATAGTATACTTTCTGATCTAATTTCTTTCCTGTAACTTTGATCTTTTCAGCGTTGATAACAATTACGTTGTCACCTGTATCAATGTGCGGTGTAAATTCCGGTTTATTTTTTCCTCTTAAAACTTTAGCGACTTCTGCTGCAAGACGTCCAAGTGTCTGTCCTTCAGCGTCAACTACATACCATTTTCTTTCAATCTTATCTGGATTAGCCATGTAAGTTTTCATTGGTTGACCTCCTATGAATTTCAGTTTACTAATTATTTTCATTGTAGATTCTATAGAAAACAAGTTCACTCCGGGGCTTTGGTGCAAACTGTTTCTTCTCACGTCATACTTGTATATTATATTATACCAACAGGCTTTTGTCAACTGTTTCTTGCTGATTTTCATCACTTTTTTGTGGGAATTTTCTACAGTATTTCTTTCAGATTGTCCACAGTTTCTTCTGCCTTCACCAGTGTAATACTGCCATTATCCAGGCATTCAACAAACTTATATACCAGGTCAGGATCAAACTGTCTGCCTGCATCCTGAAGAAGCTTCTCCCGTGCCACTTCAATAGGAAATGCTTTTTTATAACATCGTTTGGATGTCATGGCATCAAAAGAATCTGCCACGCACAAAATCCGCGCAGTCAGTGGAATATCTTCTCCTGCGATCCGGCGTGGATATCCTTTTCCATCATACCGCTCATGATGACCGATGACTGCCGGAATTACATAATCCAGCGATGGAAGGTGACGGATAATATCGATCGATGCCTCTACATGCCCTTTGATGATCTCATATTCTTCACCTGTCAGTTTTCCCTCTTTATTGAGTATATACTCCGGAATACCGATTTTACCGACATCATGCAGAAGTGCTGCCTGCCGGATAATCTCTATCATATCTTCGTTCATTCCAAGGGTCGTCGCCAGTGACGTTGCATAATAAGCTACGTTGTTGGAATGGCTGAACGTATAGTGATCCTTCGCATCAATTGCCGCCGTCAGCGCATAAATCGTAGACTCATACTCCTGATAAATATGGGTGTGATTCCTTGTATTGTTCCCCTCACTGTTGTTCCGAAACATCATATCAAAGACCTGGATCCCATTTTTTCCATTATGTTTCACATGATAAACTGCCAGATCTACATTTTCCATCAGCTCTTTCACGTTCCTTGCCGCATAAGGAGCCGCACTGATACCGGCACTCACAGTTACCGCTTTCAGCTTCATATCCGTTCTGCGGTTATTCATAACATAAATCTGTTTTGCAATAGATTCCACCATATTTCTGGCGGAAAAAAGATCATATCCCGGTAAAAGAACCGCAAATTCCTTTCCTCCATAGCGGGCCGTGTATCCACTTTCTCCGACACTGCTTCTGATAATATCTGCAATCCGCTGCAGACACAGATCTCCTTCTTTCACCCCATACAACTGATTATACAATTTAAAATCATCTACATTGATGATCGCAAGTGCCAGCGATGCCTCCCTGTTTTTCTCAAGCTCTTCATTCAACACTTCATAGAAATATTTCCGGTTCAGTAATCCGGTCATCTCATCTGTTCTGGCTTCCTGGCGGGCTCTCTCGTACAATCTTGAATTCTTAATCGCAATCGATGCAACCGACGTAACAGATGAGATCAGCTGCACCTCATCATATACCAGCCGTTTTTTTGCCGAAGCATCTGTGATCAGAATCACACCAACCAGACATTCTCCATCTTTCAGCCCTGCACAGTAACGGATATGCTTCTTATCCAGCCGGTGTTTTTCACTCTCCCACATCGACTTATACTCCACGGTATAACGGAAATCCCGGTAAATGATCGGCTCTTCATGTTCTTTCAGCCACTGGATCATCGGGTTTTCTTCTTCCATCGTAAATGTCAGATCATTCAGTGGCTGATCACTTGCCACTCCCCGATATGGCTGTCCCGGTGCATCCTGCATACAAATATAGATATTTCCAACATCCATCAGTTCTTTCATGACACTGATCGTTTTGTCCAGAATTTCATTTAAATCCAGCGTCTTCGAAATTGCAGAGCTAAACTCCCTGATTTTTTCTGTCTGATAATTTTCTTCCCTGACAAACACACTGCGTACCAGAAGCTTCCACAAAAAAGTAAACAGCGCATAAATCACCAGAAATACAATTGCAAAAGCAAGGGCATAAAGCGTTGTATTCTTATTCATCTGTATATGGAAGATTTTCTGCAGATATGGAATTACATTCAAAAATACAATAACAGAAAACAAAAATCCCACACCGTAACACAGACTGGGCGATGCCAGCATCTGCAGCCGGAACAGACGTCTGCGGATCAGTGCATAAAACAGGAAAAATACATTTACAACACCACTTAAAATATCAATCGGAAATCCACTGAAAAATGGTATTCCAAGCAACATATTCCCTGCAAACAACACCAGAACCCCTGCCATGACCGGTTCATACTGTACTTTCATATTGGGATTTGCTTTGCAGATCCGCACAAGGATAAGGAAAAGATAAATCAAAAAAATCCCAGCCGGGAAAAAGAGTACTAATATAGTAGGTTTAATCTCATACACAAAAGTAGGAAGCCCATTCTTTTCCACCACATTCGGGCATCCCAGGAATACCCCATGCCGGATATTTACCACAAAACAGATCAGCATAACAGCCAGATATATTTTCCCTGGCAGACCTTTTTTCACCCCGCCAAATGCCAGAATAAAACAATAATATGCATACGGCAGTAGTAAAATTCCAAGCAGGGAAACCTGATACCAGAATTCATAACTTGGCCACAGATGAACACGCATAAATGCCGATCCTCCAGCCCAGAAAAGCAGTCCAACCAACACTACCAGAAAGCTATTTACAATTTTATTTCGCTTCGCTGTCAGAAACATCAGCAGCATAAATCCATAGCACACCATTGCTATGATTGAAATATATCCATAGGTTCCCATAATTCCCTCTTATCTCACTTTGTTCAAACATTCCTGCACTTCCAGCAACGCCTTCAAATCATAATAGGAAGGATTCATCTGATGCAGTTTTTTTCCAGTCTGTTTTTCATAAGTTTCAAATGTTCCGCACGTAAAAATTGTAACCTGCAAAGGATCCATTCCCAATATTTTCTTCAAGTCACGGTAATCCTGATCAATATATTTGAAATATGTACTCAGTAACTCTTTTAAAATATCGGCGCTCATGGCACTGTTCAGCAAGGATTCCCGTTCCAGTTCTACATACATATGCAGATATGGGCGCTTCTGTTCATTATATTCCTTTGCCGCAACCCAGTTTGTGATCGGAAGCTTTGACAGACGAATCACATTTCGGATCCCATTTTCTGAAATCCTTGTAAATCCTGCAATATCAATGATCCATGGTACCCGGTCCACATATTCAAAACGGGGGATCTGCGTTTCATCTTCCCTGTTTTGCAGTCCAACGCACCGGTACATATCACCACAGCGATATCTCGCGAATGCACCGCCTTTCAAAATTGTAAATACGAGCTCATATTTTTCTCCTGGCCGGACTTCATCCATCAGATATGTCGGTGGAATATAAGACGGATCCTCATGATTTTTCAACATATCCTTCTCTGTGATAAATTCATAAAATGCCGTATCCGGGAAGAAATACATTCCTTTTCTCGTCCAGGTCTCTGTCCCCATTATAGATGGTTCCGTACCGGCAAACAATTCCATCGGCCGGATTCCCCAGAGTTCTTCCAGATCATCTTTATAGCACTGATTATCCGTACCCGCTACCATGAACCCTTTTAAATGGAATAAATCCTTTGGAAGTAATTTCCGATTCTCCTTTTTGCAGCGGTACTTTGCCTGTATCAGGCGGAAAATCATATGTGGTCTGCATTTCAGAATACTTGATAGTTGGATACCACCGCCACCGGTCAGCGAAGAAAGGCTCAGGCTTACTGCATAAGCCACACTTCCAAGGCCAAAGAAAAATCCCAGATCTTTTTTCATCGCCATTTTAAATCCCAGCTTGTTTCGTTCGCTGAAACTCATATTCACAGCATCTTTTACTGCCGGAAGGAACTCGATATCGATTTCTTCCCCGAGTGCCAGTGGAAAAAGTCCGGTAGCATACGGAAGCGGTGCCAGCGCATACAGAAATTTGTCCGTAGATGCAACATCAAAAGATCCCTTTTTCCTGCTGGTCGATAAAATCAGACATGCTGTCACATTATTCCGGTAGGTATCCAGCATACTTCTTGTATACGGCGCAACCTTAATCGGATGTTTCCCGCCTTCCCAGGTTGTCTGAATCCAGATCACCGGATTCCCAGGAAGCATATCAGGCTGCTTGGTCAAAAGAATATCTGCATAATCTTCATACTCCGTCAGTGGTACCATTTTACGGAATTCATCCAGATTTCGGGGATGTTTTCCTTTCAAAATCGACTGTCCAAGTCCACAGTTACTCCACAGCTGGATCTGTTCTTCCATCAGCCGCCGCTGGATTTTCATGTAGCCGTCCATCGACAGATCCAGAAATCCACAGTATTGCTGCCATATTTCATTATACTGTTGTTTTTTTAATTTTTCTTTTAAATTCATAGACTGTCCGCTCCAGATCAATCATTTTTTCTGATAGTACGCAGGCACACCAGTATGCTTTTTCTGTTCGGTATCAGAAACGGCGTACTTTGCTGATATTCTTTATAGTTAAAAAATGTCCGTGGGAATGTCCACAGATCCTGAAAAATAATATACAGATAATTCCAGAAAATCATAAGTAAAAAATAAATCCCATGCTTCCATCCACCGACCATTCCCCACATGCACAGATACGCTCCCGCAAACCATAAAACACCAGGATGGCGGCACAATCCATACATACCTTCCGTATAAGCCGCACGCAGTTTATTTTCTTCACAATAGGTTTCTTCAAAGGGAAGCGCAAAAAACAACGTATAAATGAGCAGACAAAAGAAAAGGAGTCCTCCTAATCCAAATCCGGTCATTGTTCCGATCTTCCGATGGCAGCTCCCCCATGCTGCATAAAGCTCTGCAATCAGCGATACTACAACGAGAATACTCCCAACTGCAAAAAATTTTTGTAATACGGCATTCTTCATACGAACACTGTTAATATCATAAATAAAATACAGAATAAATCCTGTACTTCCTAGTATAAACTGCCACATTTTTCTCTCCATGATTTGTGCATTATTATGCACAAATACCTTTTCACGCACTTTAAATTATAATAAAAGCAACTATAAATTGCAACAAAAAAAAGCTTTCCTTTCTCCTTTTTTCAAAAACATTACCATATCATTACATTTTTACAAATTCCACTTTTGCTTTAAATAGTATACCATCTTTTGACTCTATCTGATACAATAGATATATGGGATTTTTATCCAAATTTTGACTAAAAGGCAGGTACTAGAATATGTGGGCTTATGAAGGAATTTTTTATCAGATCTATCCAATTGGATTCTGTGGCGCTCCGACCGCAAATGACGGCAAAACCGTATCCCGGATTTTAAAATTAAAGGACTGGAGCAGTTATCTGGAATCCTTAGGTATCTCTTCTATATTATTAAATCCAATTTTCGAATCAGACAATCATGGTTATGACACCAGGGATTATAAAAAAATCGACTGCCGTCTCGGAACCAATGAAGATTTCGAAGAAGTATGCAAAGATCTCCATGCACACAATGTAAAAATCGTTCTTGACGGTGTGTTTAATCACGTAGGACGTGGCTTCTGGGCATTTAAAGATGTACTGGAAAAGAAATGGGATTCTCCATACAAAGACTGGTTCTGCATCAATTTTGACGGTAATTCCTGCTACAATGACGGTTTCTGGTATGAAGGATGGGAAGGACATTTTGAACTGGTCAAACTGAATCTTGCCAATCCTGCTGTTGTAGATTATCTTCTGGAATGTGTAAAGGGTTGGATCGATGAATTTGACATCGACGGTCTCCGGCTTGATGTTGCATACTGCCTGGACCGCAATTTCATGAAACGTCTGCGTAGTTTCTGTCAGGAATTAAAACCTGACTTTGCACTGATCGGAGAGGTTCTCTTCGGGGATTACAATCAGATCGTCAATGACGAAATGTTGCACAGCTGCACCAACTATGAATGCTATAAAGGCATTTATTCCAGCTTCAACAGCATGAACATGTTTGAGATCGCGCACTCTCTGAACCGTCAGTACGGACCGGAACAGTGGTGCATTTACCGTGGAAAACATCTGATGTCTTTTGTTGACAACCACGATGTGACCCGAATTGCAAGTATCCTGACCAACAAGAACCACCTGCCGCTGACTTACGGTCTTCTTCTTGGTATGCCGGGTGTTCCTTGCATTTATTATGGAAGTGAATGGGGTGAGGAAGGAGTAAAAGCTCCGGACAATGACTATGCTCTCCGCCCATGCTTCGATGCGCCAAAACCGAATGCACTGACTGAACAGATCAAAAAAATGATCCATGTCAGAACCGGAAGCAATGCTCTTTGCCATGGAAGTTATCACAATGTTGTCCTTACTAATCATCAGCTCATCTTTGAGCGCAAAACAGATGATGAACGGATGCTGGTTGCAATTAACGCATCGGATACACCATTTACCGCACACAACGGCGAACTCGGGGGAACTATGACTGATCTGCTCACCGGAAATGAAATCCAGATGAACGGCCAGCTCGAAATGCCACCATACAGTGTGCAGTATCTGAAATAAAACTTTTTCTTCCTAAAAAACTGGGAGAGATGACTTTTCCAACAAGTCATCTCTCCCAGTTTCTTTTTTAATAAATATATTCCTTCATTTCCTGATAAACTCTCGCAAGAGGAAGACCCACGATCGTATTATAATCGCCTTCAATCCCACGGATATACATGCCAAATGCACCCTGGATCCCGTAGGCTCCTGCCTTGTCCATCGGCTCTCCTGTTGCAATATATTCCCGGATTTCTTCCTTGCACATCGGATATACATGCACATCACTGCATTCATGAAATGTCTTCCGGATCTTTTTCCCATCCTTCTTTATCAGAAGCGTAACACCGGTGTAAACCTGATGCGCTTTTCCCTGAAGCATGGAAATCATCTGATATGCCTCTTCTTTATCCTTTGGCTTTCCGAGAATCTTTCCATCTGCTGCAACCACCGTATCCGAACCGATCACCAGAAAATCCCCTGCATTTTTCTTTTCATACTGCTGGTAGACATCTTCTGCTTTCTGCGCAGAAAGTTCTTCCACAACCTGGCTTGGAACCTGGGATGTAATTACTTCCTCACAGTGTGACGGCATGACTACATGCTTTATATTTCCCTGTTCCAGCAGTTCTGTCCTGCGCGGTGATGCAGAGGCCAGAACTACAGTCAGCTTCTGTATTCTACTACACATAGCCTAATCCTCTTTCACAAGAATCTTCTTAATTTCTCCCATATACATGTTATGCATATCTTTGTCAGCATACCATTTGTCAAGATTTGCTTTCTCAACAAAATTTTCTTCTCCCATGCGCTGTACATAAACCTTCTTGCATACAAAGATCATTTTTGCTTCTTCAAACGCAACTGTTCCATCTACATAATATGGTGTCAGACCGGCTTCTTTGATCTTATCTTCGTCCCTTCCGGAAACTCTTCCACAGAGATTTAACGCTTCTCTATGCTCTTCTCCAAAGAATGCCAGTGTAAAATAATCTTCTCTGTCCACAAATTCTTTGGTATAACGGGAATCACGGATATAAGCTGTCGCAGTCGGCTTGCCCCACATAATTCCAACACCACCCCAGCTTGCTGTCATGGTGTTACATTTTTCTTCATTTCCTGCTGTGATCAGCATCCACTGTTTTCCGATCAGGTCAAATGGATTATCCTTTAATTCTTCTGCTTTTATTTCTGTAAAACTCATTTTTTTGTCCTCTTATTTTGCGATTACTTTACGGAAATTCTTCTTTCCTTTTCTTACAACTTTTCCTTCACCTTCAAAGTCTGCTTTTGCAAATGTTGTCGCAATATCGGAAACCTTTTCTCCGTCAACGGCAACTCCACCCTGCTGTACGGCACGGCGTGCTTCTGACTTGGAAGCAACCAGTCCACTCTTGTGAAGCAGTGTCAGGATATCGACAGACCCGTCTGCAAAATCTTCATCAGAAAGCTCTGCTGTCGGCATATCTGCTGCATTTCCTGAACTGAACAGTGCACGTGCGCCTTCCTGTGCCTTTGTAGCTTCTTCTTCGCCGTGAACCAGTTTTGTCAGTTCGAATGCAAGGATTTCTTTTGCTGTGTTAAGCTGTGCGCCTTCCCATTTGTCCATCTCATCAATCTGCTCAAGCGGAAGGAATGTCAGCATACGCAGGCATTTAAGAACATCTGCATCTGCCACATTTCTCCAGTACTGGTAAAATTCAAACGGAGAAGTCTTTTCCGGATCAAGCCATACAGCTCCAGACTGTGTCTTACCCATCTTCTTTCCTTCTGAATTCAGAAGCAGTGTGATTGTCATCGCACTTGCATCCTTACCAAGCTTACGACGGATCAGCTCTGTACCACCAAGCATGTTGCTCCACTGATCATCTCCGCCAAACTGAAGATTACAGCCGTATTTCTGGTATAACATATAGAAATCATAGCTCTGCATGATCATGTAATTGAACTCAAGGAAGCTCAGTCCCTTTTCCATACGCTGTTTGTAGCATTCTGCAGTCAGCATACGATTTACGGAGAAATGTGCTCCGACTTCACGAAGTACTTCCACATAATTCAGATCCATCAGCCAGTCCGCATTATTAACCATCAGTGCTTTTCCGTCTGAAAAATCAATAAAACGGCTCATCTGCTTCTTAAAGCAGTCACAGTTGTGCTGGATTGTCTCCGGTGTCATCATCTGACGCATATCTGTTCTACCGGACGGATCCCCGATCATAGCAGTACCGCCCCCGATCAGAGCGATTGGCTTATTTCCAGCCTCCTGCAGTCTCTTCATCAGACACAGCGCCATAAAATGTCCAACATGCAGACTGTCCGCCGTCGGATCAAACCCAATATAAAACGTAGCCTTCCCATTATTCACCAGATCCCTAATTAACGGCTCATCCGTAACCTGCGCAATCAATCCTCTGGCCTGCAGCTCTTCATAAATACCCATTTTCCTAATTTCCTTTCTCTTACCAATCTTTTTATCTTATTCACAGCCAATTTTCTCCGCCAGGAGAAGGAGGCGTCCCTGTCCGGAACTCTTCGAAGTTTTTCAAGGATGTCAGCCATCCGGAATCCATTTCTATTTGACTGCATGTGCAGGCGGATGCTCATACTTCTTAGGTTTTGGAAATTTGTGTTATGATTGAAAATCCATCTGTCTGAGCGCAGCGAGTTATGGATTTTCAATCATGCCCTTAACAAATTTTCAAAATCTTAGAAGTATCAGTCGCCGAACCCGCAGACAAATAGAAATAGATTCCGGATAGCGTCCCCCTTAAACCACCCTTCAAAAATTTCCAACAAAAAACCTCGTCCTCCGACCAATCAGCCTTTAAGGACGAGGTATATTCTCTCGTGGTACCACCTTAATTCACACCCGGCTCACACCGAATGCCTCAGTCAGTAACTAACATTACCGCAGCAGGTATAACGTCCGCCACTCCGTCACAACTTACTTACACTTACGCGTGTTCGGCGTGAAGCTCCGAGATGTATTCGCATCTGACTCTTCGTGCACCTCTCATCAACCGGTTACTTTCTGTCTGAGCCTTGTCATCTGCTACTTGTTCTCTTCATAGCCTGTAATTTTCTCTTCTTTTGTCATACTACCGTATCCGGCAGAATTTGTCAAGCCGGATTTCACACCAAATTTTCATAAGACAGATTTTGTAAAATCCAGTTCACATACTTCCATTATTATCCTGTTCAGCCTCCCAGATTTCCTAATTCCAGAAATCCGTCTTCTGCGCAAGCCCGATATCCGCACTTTTAAACACCGGATTTACTTCCCGCTTCAACTGATCTTCATAATCCCGGAGTGCCTTAAATGCCGTCCCGGACAGGATCAGGATCACCGGAATATTGATCAGAGCCATCACGCCCATCAGCACATCCGAAAGATCCCACAAAAGTGACATTTCCATTCCTGCACCTAAAAATACAACAAATGCCGATACCAGACGGAACCCTCGCATAAAGTTTCTGTCTGGTTCCTTTTTATGAATATAGGTCAGAAGGTTGTCGCAATAGAAGCAATTTCCAAGCAACGTTGTAAACGCAAAAAATACCATCGCCACCGTGATAAATACCGGTCCAAATGTTCCCAGTGACTCCTGAAGGGAAGCCTGAACCCATGGCGCGCCCTGCATTTCTTTTGTCGGATCAATGCCGGATGACATACACATCATCGCTGTTGCCGTGCACAGTAAAAGCGTGTCGATAAAGACAGACAACATCTGAACCAGTCCCTGTTTGACCGGATGGCTGACGTTTGCAGAAGCGGATGCATTCGGCGCCGAACCGATTCCGGCTTCGTTGGAATACAGTCCCCGGCGGATTCCCTGCATCATTGCGGAGCCTGCAAATGCTCCGAAAATTGCTTTGAAATCAAACGCTTCCTCAAAAATGCGGAGGAACATTTCCGGTACATTGCGGATATTGATGATAACCACAATCAGCGCAATTCCGATATATGCAAGTCCCATCACCGGCACAACCGTCGATGTCACCTTTACAATACGGCTACCGCCGCCAAGCAGACACCATCCAGTCAGAACTGCCAGAATCCCGCCAATGATCCATGGGCTTACCTTCGGATCATAAAAAGAAAATCCGGAAAATGTAGATTGCAGATTATAGGATGCTAGCATATTGAATCCAAATGCATAAGTCATGATCATGGCAATGCAGAACACGATTGCCAGTGGTCTGCAATGCAGCGCCGCCTCAATATAATAAGCCGGACCACCATAGCATTTCCCATCCTCTCCCTTTTTCTTATAAATCTGTGCCAGCGTACTTTCAATCAGTGCTGACGCACTTCCGATGATCGCAATCACCCACATCCAGAATACAGAACCAAATCCCCCAATACAGATTGCTGATGACACCCCGACAATATTTCCTGTTCCTACTCTCGATGCCGTTGAAACCATCAATGCCTGGAATGATGAGATTGCCTCTTTATCGTCCGGCTTCTCCATCACGGACTCACAGGCTCTCTTAAATAAACGCGCCTGTGGAAATCTTGTCCGGATTGTAAAATATAAACCTGCTCCGATCAGCATAATCACCAGAAGTTTGCTGTACATAAATGAGCTGACCGCCCCAATAATTGTCTGAAACATACCTTCTTTCCTTTCTCAATGTTTTCTACCATTTTCGCAATATCTTAACGGAAACTCTCAAAATTTGCAAGCTTTTTCTATTTATTTCCTGTCATTTCGTCCCCAATCACTTTGTAAAAATATTACTTTTTTCAATCAAAATGTCAAAACTGAAAAAAGCGGACAAGCAACACCTGTCCGCCAAATTTATACTATATTTTTCTAACCCTTTACAGCTCCTGCAGCAACACCCTTGATGATGTACTTCTGTCCTGCCAGATATACAATGATGATCGGGATTACTGTAAGCATGATGCTTGCCATCATCGGTCCCATTTCAACTCTTCCGTAACTTCCGCGGAAATACTGGATCAGCATCGGGATTGTTTTATATTTCTTAATATCAAGTACAAGAGTTGGAAGCAGGTAGTCATTCCATACCCACATTGCTTCCAGAATACCTACGGATATCATGGTAGGCTTCAGGATATGGATATCGATCAAAAAGAAGGTCTGCAACGGATTACATCCATCGATCATCGCAGCTTCTTCGATCTCTACCGGAATCGATTTTACAAATCCGCAGAACATAAATACCGCAAGACCTGCGCCAAATCCGAGATAGATCACCCAGATATTCCATGGCATATTCAGCTTTAAGGTATCTGCTGTCTGCGACAAGGTGAACATAACCATCTGGAAAGGTACAACCATTGAAAATACAAACAGATAATACAAAATCTTTGAAATCACACTATTTACACGGGTGATATACCATGCACACATTGAACAGCATACAAGGATAGCAACCACAGAAGTAAGCGTAATAAATGTACTGTATCCAAGACTGCTTAAAAATCCTTTTGAAGCAATGGCATCTACATAGTTTGCGATTCCTGCAAATGCATCTGCAGTCGGAAGTTTAAATGCAGTTCCTGTACTGATCGCTGATTCTTTTTTCAAAGAGTTCATCAGGATCATGATGATCGGATAAACCCAGGCGAGTGCCGCAATTGTTAAAATGACTGTCCATATTGTATTTGCAATACTTTTCTTCTTTTTCATTACTGCTGCACCTCCTTAGATCTTGTTGCTTGCAGCTGTACCAGTGAAATAATAATAACCAGAGCACAGAAGATCACTGCTTTTGCCTGCCCATAACCTTTCCACTGCATTCCGGCACGTGCGTAGAATGTCTGGTAAATATTCAGTGCCAGCATTTCTGTCGCATGGTTCGGATCTCCACCTGTAAGAGCCAGGTTCTGGTCAAACAGTTTAAATGAATTGGTAAGTGTCAGGAAGACACAGATCGTGATGGAAGACATTACCATCGGAACTCTGATCTTCCAGAGGATATCCCACTTTGCTGCTCCGTCAATCTCTGCTGCTTCGATCAGATCATCCGGTACATTCTGAAGACCTGCGATGTAAATGATCATCATATATCCGATCTGCTGCCAGCACATCAAAATGATAAGTCCCCAGTAACCGGCTGAAGAATTCAGTGCCAGAAGAGGCTGGCCGATGATCGTAAGCAGACAGTTGATCAGGATCTGCCAGATATATCCAAGTACGATTCCACCGATCAGGTTCGGCATAAAGAAAATAGTTCTGAAAATATTTGTTCCCTTTAACTTCTGTGTCAGAAGCAGTGCCAGACCAAATGCCAGTACGTTAATCAGTAAGATCGATACAATCGCAAATAATACTGTAAATTTAAATGAACTCGTAAAGGATGTATCCTTGATCGCTGCTGTATAATTTGATATTCCAACAAATGTTGCATTTCCTACTGTTGTAAATTTACAGAAAGAAAGATAAAATCCCTGTGCAAACGGAATGATAAATCCGATCACAAATGCAAGAAATGTTGGGAGAACAAATATTGGTGCATGTTTTTTAAGTGCCTTCTCCATAGAAATCCTCCTCTTTTCCTTTTGCCCGGAAGGATCTCCCTACCAGGTTAACTCTCATTTCATAAAAAAAAGGGGCAGGCAGATTGCCTGCCCCTAGGTCAGTTCTTTTTATGCAGCTTATTTATTCATTTGCAAGTTTGTATTCAGATGCCCATCCATCTACGAATGAACTTACTACTGCATCCCAGTTAGCATCTGTCTGATCTGCTGCATAAGCTGTCAGTGCAGATCCAACACCATTTTTCCACTCTTCTGAAGGCATTGTTGAGAAGTTCCATGCTACCGGAGTCTTTCCGTCTTCGGTCATCTGTTTGTCTTCTTTGATAAAGAGATTCTGAGATTCCTGAGCTTTCTTAAACGGAATGTTGAATCCCATATCGTCTGCCATACATTTTGTTCCTTCATCGGAAGTTACACACCAGTTCATAAAATCTAATGTAGCCTGAACATCAGCTTCGTCCGCTTCTTTATTTACGCACCAGTAATTTTCTGTACCTGTGCAGAGTCCCTGGTTTGCCTCATCGCCTACACCAAAGTAAATCGGAAGCATGGTCAGATCATCATCTGTAAGACCGCCATCGATCAGCTGTGTATATTCCCATGTACCATTCTGATAGAATACAGCTTTTTTATTCAGGAATTCATTTCTTGCATCGTCACCTGTCTTTGCAGCAAGATCCTTCGGATCGCATGTGCTGTTGTTGATGTACAGATCCCACATATCGCGATAATTGTCAAGATATGTGCCTTTGATTGCATCTGTTGTGTTAATTCCTTCATCCTGATATTCAAAGTAGATTGGAAGGTTTGCAAGGTGTGTCTTGAATCTCCAGTCAGAAGATCCGTCCATACCTGCTGAAGTAAATGCAGAAAATCCAAGTTCAGAAGATCTCTTTGTAATGTCTTCTGCCACTTTCTTCAGATCTGCAAAGGATTTGATGTCATCCGGTGTATATCCTGCTTCTTTTAATAATGTCTTATTTGTGATAATTCCATATGTTTCGATAACGTATCCGATACCTGCTACAGAATCTCCGTCTTTCAGTGCATAATCATCACTTGTGAGTTCTTTGTAAACATCAGTGTCAGATAAGTCGTAGCAGTAATCTTTCCAGTTTGCAAGTCCTACCGGTCCGTTTACCTGGAATAATGTTGGTGCTCCGCTCTTTCCCATTTCACTCATCAGAGTGGTTTCATAGTTTCCGGAAGCTGCTGTAACAACCGTTACATCTACACCTGTTTCTTTGGTATAGTCTTTTGCCAGCTGCTGCCACTGTTCATCCTGCTCCGGTTTGAAGTTCAGATAATAAACAGAACCTTTGCTGCTGTCCCCTTTACTGTCTGCACTCTTGTCATCGCTCTTGCTTCCACATCCTGCAAAGCATCCAAGTGTCATGATTCCTACCAGTCCCAGTGCCAGCCATCTTTTTTTGTTTTTCATAATTTTCGTTCCTCCTCGTCTGGATTTCTTTTCTATGGTTAAATAATAGCAAGGATCCAATCAAAGGCTGTAACAAATCGCAAACCTCCTTTAACAAAAAATATACTTTTCGAAATGTAAAAAATTTGTTATTGATAAAATGGCACCAACAGCCTTCTCCTCCCATCATCTCTCTTTCTCATACTCCCGGATACTTTCATCGGCAGTCTCCACCATCTGCGCAGGCGTCATTTTCCCGGCGGCAAGCTGTGGCAGGCACTCCCCGATCGTCTCTTCCTGAAGGATGGAGTTCCATTTCACCTGATAGTTCGGAACGATCTGCGGATTGTTATTGTAGGCATTTACATAATCCTGAAGGAGCTGGCTGATTTCAGTGCGTCCGTTCTTGTCCATCAGCTCTTTCTTCTCTTCCAGATTGAATTTCGTGCGAAATTTCAAAAATTCAACCGCTCCTTCTTTGACCTCCTCGCTGTAAGTGGAAACCACCGCCCAGCCAAAGGTTTCCGGTGAGGCGATCAGTTTATTTCCCGGAAATGCGGAAAATCTTACCTTTTCTTTCCATTCTTCCGGCAACTGGTCGATCATCCAGTATCCGTTCGGAATCATTGCCACCTTTCCTGTGACAAAATTATTGTATGCCACATCGTAGTCTGCATGAATTGCATCTTCTGTTGTATACCGAAACAATTTCTGCAAGGTTTCTGCAATTTCAAAACCGGTATCATTGGAATAGCTTTCTGGGAGAAGCTCTTTCATAAATGCATAGCCTTCTTCCGTGTGTGCTGCCTCTGCTGTTGCAATCAGCATCGGCGCCCAGCCGGTTCCTTCAGTGTGAAGTCCAAGCGGTGTGATTCCGTTTGCCTGCAGCTGGTCACAGCAGTCCCAGAATTCTTCCCATGTCTCCGGGAATTTCTCAATCCCTGCTTCCGCAAAAAGCTCCGGATTCCAAAACATGCCGGCGCACGCAAATGCCGCCGTACTGATCGGTCCAAGATAGATATTGCCATCCTCATCCGTACAGCCTTCCATCACCGCCGGTTCGATCATATTCCTCCACTTTTCATCCTCTTCCAGATACGGACTCAGATTCTCGATCCGTCCATCCGCAACCATCATCTGATAAAAGGACGGCAGGGTGCGCACATCATAGATCACAGCCGGAAGCTCGTCTGTGACATTTAACCGTTTCAGATTTTTTCGGTATTCCTCTTCCGTCTCCATGATCCATTCTACTTGCATATGATACGTACCGGCATATTCTTCATTAAATGCATCAACGACATCCTGTTCCGTTTTCTTGCCGGAAGTCGGATCTACCGTCAGAATGATCGGAATATCAATCTCCTTTTTTTCTGTGCTCCGGCTTGTCTGCCCCGTATTTTTACCACATCCGGTAAGCACTGTCAGAACCAGTGCGATACAAAACACCGATTGCAAATATTTTCTATAAATCACGTTTCTCCTTTCCGTCATCCGGAATTTGGATTGTACACCGAGTTCCATTTTCTTCTGCCTCATAGTAAAACAGCACATCCTCTCCATATTTCAGCCGCAGTCTGGTCAGTACATTCACCACTCCATATCCGTGTTCCTTATCCTGGAAGCATTTTTTCGCCTCCAGAATCGGATGCCCGTTTAAGGCATTGATCTTTTCCATCATTTCCCGGTCAATCGGCTTCCCATTATTGAATACCACGATTTTCAGCTGGCTATCCTCCCTCGCAATCTCAATCCGGATCAGACCATTCTCATAAATTTCGCAGAATCCGTGCTTGATCGCGTTCTCGACAAGTGGCTGCAAGATCAGCTTCAGCATCCACGTACTCTTCTCTTCCACCTTACACTCAATCTCATACCGGAACAGATTTGCATTCCGGATCTGTTGGATTTCCATATAACTCTTTACATTTTCCAGTTCGTCCTCCACCGTCACGATATCACTGCCCTTGCTGAGTGACAGACGCAGATATTTGGAAAGTGCCTGAATCATCTTCATGGTTGTCTCTTCTCCGTTTATCCGCGCAAGCATGTAAATTGTATCCAGCGTATTATAAAGGAAATGTGGGTTGATCTGTGCCAGAAGCATGTTCAACTCCGTCCGTCTGAGCACCCCTTCCTGTTCTTTGATCTCTGCCAGAAGATTCTCAATATTTTTTAGCATCTTATTGTAGGAATGTCCGATCTGATCCAGTTCTGTATTGGTATTCAGTTCAATCAGGCGACTGAAATCATTTCCGTCAAACTGTGTCATCTCTTCACTGATCTCCCGGATCGGACTGGTGAACCGCTTAGAAAAATAGATACTGAGCACAACCGCTACCACTGCCACAAACAGATAAATCCCGATCAGCACCGTAAGTACCCTCATCGTTCCCTGTGTCATCACACTCGACGGAACGACTGTGAACACCGTCATTTCAGAGCTGCTTTCTTTGTAAATGGAGCAGACACCACCGCTCACTCTCCGGCTTTTTGCAAGAATACCACTTGTTTCCTGTGCGCTGATCTTATAGACTTCCTGCTTTACCGCATCCGAAATCTTCGTCCCTTTCGGGCACCAATCAGCACATAAATTTCCCTTCTTATCCAGAATTCCGATCTGCACTTCATCTGTCATACTCCGATCCTTTCCAAGTATCGTTTCCAGAAAGCTGTCATTCATCTTGATGAGCAGCAGTCCTGGTTTGCTGGCGTATTCCATGCTGTGTACATATCTTCCGATAAACAATGCTTCTTTCTCCGTCCCAAACAGAGTATCCTTCGCCCAGAACCATTGTGTTTTCGCATAAGAATCTCCCATGTAATCTTCCAGATGGCTGTCTGAAAAATCTTCATAATCAATATGCGAGTAGGATCTGGCATAAACATTATTTTTATTATCCACATAGCAGTATTCTGCCACATGATCCAGATTCATATAGGCAAAATATTTCTGAAGAGAGTTCTTTTCCACATCTGCAAATGAAGCTTTTTTCAGGCTTTCCTGAACCTGATCGTAAGTAATACATTCTGCTGTCCCTTCATCCGCCTCTTTTGACAGTGTATCCAGAGCCAGCCCCATCTTCTCATTTAAAAATTCATATTTATCTGTAACCTCTGTGGTCAGACTCTGCCTTACATAAATCCAAACACCGATGCTTGACAGCAAAATTGCCAGCAACAACAGCCCCATTATATATCGAAGGTATTTTCTCTGTATTCCGGATTTAATCACCCATTTCTTCATTCTTCGTAATCCTTTTTGTATTCACTCGGTAATTTTCCTGTATATTCTTTAAATAAATGTGAAAAATAGGATGCATTGCTGATTCCCACCTGCTCACATACCGTTCCTATACTCTCACATCCATCCTGGATCAGCCTCTTTGCTTTCTCCATTCTCTGCTGTAAGAGATACTTTTTAAAGGTTATATGAAATGTATTTTTAAATACACGCCCGAAATATACCGGATTCAGATAAATCTGCGTTGCCACCTGAACAATAGAAAGTTCTTCCTCCTGCAAATGCTCACCGATATAAGAAAGTGCCACTGTCATATATTCCTTTGCACATTTATTTTCTCCGCTTTCTGCGTATTTTTCCCGTTCCTCAATTGCTTCTCCGAGGATCCTATAACTGACATCTACCGCCTGTGCCGCTGTCAGGCTCTCCATATTCGAATAATAATTCCGGAACTGTTTCTGCAGTTTTTCCGTCATTCCGTAAGTATCGTTCAGCATCATCTCTGCTTGCAGCATAATCTTATGTATATAACGAATCTGTAGCTCTTCCTCATGCGGAAGTGCGTAGATCAACGCAATAAAAGCCTGTTTTAACTCTTTAAACGCATTCTTCCGAACAGCATTGACGATCGTAAGTCCTGCCTCTTCACAATCACTTTTTGCCGCTTTTTCTTCCTTTTTCACAGGTATGGAAAAAGTATTCTCATTTGTGGCACTGCTGCAGATTGGCTCGAAAAGTCCCTGCGCCTCTTCGTAACTCCGGCGGATTCCATCCAGTCCTTTATACGGTTTGGAAATCGATGCAGTAACCGGACTTTTCTGTTCCCTTTTAACCTGTTCCAGAATCTGCGCAATCTCGCGCACTGACGCATTTTCCTTTGTCTTGATCAGAAATACATGACAGCCTTCTGCCTTTTCAAAATGCCAGAAAAAATACCGCTCTGAAAACATTTCTTCCAGAGATTGTATCAATTCCAGCCTGGCTGCTTCGTAATTCAGTGCATCCGTAATCTTATATGTAAGATCAAGATCCACACACATTGCAATAAAACGGTCGCCCTCTTCGATCACATCTTTCAAGATTGCAAATACTTCCTGCATTTTTTCATAGGAAATTTTATTCTGTAAATATTTCTGTACAACAACCTGGAGAAAACTGGTGGAATCTTTTCGAACCATATTTTCCCAGCTTTCATAACGCTCTTCGCTCTCCAGTTTCTCCATACAGGTCTGGTATGCGCCCTGCATGGTCTCCTGCAGTTTATCTTCCTCGATTGGTTTCAGCAGATATGCATATGCACCAAGATCACACGCCTGCTGTGCATAATTAAAATCACGGTACGCACTGAGCACAATAAAAACCGGATCCAGCTCTGTCTTCTGGATCTCTTCCATCACCATCAGACCGGAAACCTGTTTCATCCGGATATCCGTCAGTACGACATGGGGCTTCACTTTTTTGATCACTTCGATTGCCTGCTCCCCACTCTGTGCCTGACCGGCAACTTCAAATCCCATCTCATTCCAGTTGTACGTCTTAACCAGTCCCTGCAGAAGGATTGGTTCGTCATCTACAATCACAAGTTTTAATAATTTCATACCATTTTCCCCATTCCTGATAATCTTCCTACTTCTTATTTTAGATAAGACATGATAAAGAATTTATCAAAAACTATACTTCTGATGCAAAAAATCATACTTTTACCAAAAATTATACATTCTCGTTCGGTAAATAGCAAGAAAAGCCGGCAGAACTGGCTTTTTCTTGCCGTCTGCCGACTTTCCGGATCCTATGATTTGTTAAAAATCATATCTTTTTATTATTTTCTTTTTCTGCGTTTCCAAGCAAATCCACCCATACCAGCTCCGAGTGAAGAAACTGCAAGTCCTAACCATCCAAATACGCTTGCCGGATCTCCGGTCTTCACGGAATCACTTCCGCTTGTCTTGGATTTATTTGTTGTACCATCTGTCTTTTTTACAGATGAGCTGTTTTTCTTTACAAGTGCCTTGATTGCTTTGTTCAGGCTGTTTGTTGCATTATCTACTGCTTCCTGGCTTTCTTTTGCTTCCAGTGCTTTCTGGGCATCTGAAAGTGCGCTCTGCAGTGCTTTCCAGCTATCTGCTGTGTAATCTGCTTCTTTAAGCGCTTTTGCATCTGCAATTGCTTTTTCAAGAGAAGCAGTATTGATTGTAACCGGTTCTTCTTCAGCTTTAACCAGTGCATCTTTTGCTGCATTTAAAGCAGCAAGTGCCTGATCAACTGCATCCTGACTTTCCTTTGCTTCCAGTGCAGTACGTGCGCTCTGCAGTGCTGCCTGGTATACACTCCAGCTTTCTGCTGTGTAGTCTGCTTCTTTAAGGTTATCAGCTTCTGCAATTGCAGCTTCCAGTGCTGTTGTATCAACCTCTGCCGGTGCCGGAGTCTCTGCTATCTTGTAAGTAAATGTAACAGGAGTTGTATAACCTGTTGAAGCTACTGTAATCTGGAATTCTGTTCCAGCTACCGCATCTTTAAACGGATCTGCATCTGTCTTGATCGTACCATCCTTATTGATAATAACTACGGAGCCTCTTCCACTTGCTGCATAATCTTTACCATTTACATTTACAGAAGTAATATTTCCAAGATAAGCTTTAAGCGCATCTGTGTCAAATCCTTCTGCCTCTACAAGTTTCTTATTCTCTTCATCATATGCTGCAGGCATATCTTTTGTTGTCAATGTAAATGTTGTAACAACATCTGCATATTTGTTCTTCTTATCTTTAATAGTAAGTGTATATTTTCCAGGTTTTACAGAAGCTGCTGCTCTGCTCTCTGTCACTGCTTTAAAACTCAGTACATTACCTTCTACCGACACATCCAGTCCATCCACACTGTATTCTGGTTTGAAGTCTTCCGGAAGCTGTACATCAATTGTCGTCTTACCTGCTGTGATATCTGCATCTGCAATTTCTACTTTTGTAGTTTCTGATTTTACAGGAACATAGATATCTGCGATATCCATTGTATACACCCCATTTGTTGTATAATACTCAATGCTGTCAATGGTCTTGCCCATCATAGATTTGTAATGTTCAGATGATGTCGGGCAACCATGCACTTCTCTTGTAAATCCGGTGCTCCATGCGAGCTCATTACCCCTCCAGATATTTTCCAGATGACGCATACCATAAGCGGTTCCGTCTGTTGTCTTTACTACAACTGCATTTACATTCGAAGCAGTAATTTTATCTTCCGGAAGACCATCAAGGTTCAATTGATAATCCCCGTAAGAAGACTTTGTTAATAATTCTGCTTTGACACCTGTCAGTGCCTCCGCTTCCTGTCCTTTTACTTCACCGAATACAAGCTTTCCATTTTCATCAGCAGAAACTTCTTTGTAGTTTGCCGGTGCTTCTGTAAGTGGATAGTATGCATAAGATGCATTCTCAAATAATGTGTCTTTTCCAGTCAGAGTTGTAGTACTTGTCTTTCCTCTGTTTGTAACTGTAATCTCCACCGAATCGCTGTCTTTTACTTCTTTGTATTTTGAAAGATCTACCGAAGGATCTACTTTTACAGCATAAGTGATACCATCAATCTTGGATCCATCCGCGTTTTCATGGTATGATCCACCTGCAAGACCTGTTGTTCTGGTCTTGTTCTTTGTTGCAGAAGTAAATGCATCTACGGCAATATCATTATTTGTTGTCTCAGCTTTGTAGAATTCTGCGTATGGGATGTTCATGAGAATATATTTATCTGCTTTCACAAGTGCCTTAATTGCCTCTGTCATGTGAATTGTCTGCTCTTTTACTGCTGACTGTAATGGATTGTCTGACGCAAGAAGTTCTTTCGATTCTTCCAGTTCACTCATCATCTTATCCCAGCTATCCTTTGTATAATCAGATTCTTTCAATGCACTTGCTTCATCAATTTTAGCCTGTAAAGCTTTTTTATCTTCTTCACTCGCAGTTTTTGGTTTCGCTATATTTTCTGTTCCGACTTCAAAGTTATAACTGTAATCAGCATAGCCAAGTCCATATACAGTCAATTTCCAGTAACCCGTTCCATCTGTTCCTTCTGGAAGTTCACATCTGAGAGATTCTGTAAGTCCAAGCTGAATACCCATGGATTTGTGCATCCAGTTATCTGCCGCGAATTTTGTTCCAAATGTTCTTACCGGTGTTGTATAAGTTGAATCATTTCCATAATAAGTCCATTCGACAGCCTGCATCGCAGAACCAAGACCACCATAGTTACCATTTAAATCCACACGTATGAATTCTCCATAGCTTCCAACAGCTTCCCCTTCTCTAATATTTGGAGTAACATCAGCAGTTTCAAGCTGTGTATCCTTTAATCCAGAATAAGAGCCTGTTGTTCTTGCTGAAAATGTGAAAGAACCATCTTTCTGCTTTTCTGCTGTTTTAAGACCATTCGTATTCGCTGTTACATCTGCAATTGCTGTATATGATTTAAGCTGGTTTTCAGAAAATCCGCCAATCAATGTGCCTCCATTTTCTACAACCACATATTTTTCTTTCAATGCACTTAAATCTGCTGTTTTCACTTTAACAGGAACATATTTTATACCAGTCACTTTGTAATCTGCCTGAATAAATGAGCTTCCATCTTCTGCAGTAAATACAGCCTTCTTTTCTGCATTTGTAGTTCTTGTATAAATGCTGCCATCTGTCATCACTGCTTTTCCATTTTTGTCCCAGTAAGACAGGTTATATTGATTACCATCTGTATCTTTAATCACTGCCGTACACTGAAAACTTCCTCTATGTAAGCCATGATTTGCAGTTGCTCTTGTAACGGTATCAAAAGCGCCTTTATCATATTCATTACGAGAATCAGTAACACCAGATGCTTCGGTATTTCCGGCTGCATACACACCTTCATTTGCCCAGTATTCTGACCAGTTCATTCCTACATAAACATAAGAATATTCACTGTCCTCTCCTGCTACTTTATAAGTAAATGTATATGCCTGATATCCATCTTCTGCAATTGTTACAGTAAATGCGTCTCCTGCCTTTGCATCTTTAAATACATTTTGCTCGAGATCAAGTTTACCATCTTCTTTAATCAGTTTTACTTCTTTCTTTCCAGATGCTGCATATTCCTTTCCGTTCACTGTAACAGATTTAATCTTTTCTAAATATGTCTTAAATTCTTCTTCAGTAACATCGTCATTCTTTACAACTGCCGGTGCTTTATTATCTTCATTATATTTCACCGGCATTGTCTCTGTATAAGCATTAAAAGTAGTTGAAATCGGTACATAAGTGCCACTCCTATCGCTAAGTGTAACGGTATATCGACCTTTTGTAAGAGCTTTTTTGAATTTAATTGTTCTTGTAGTAGTCTTACCTTCTGTTTTAATTTCCACAGAATATGCATCTTCATCGATTCCGATTCCATCAACTTTGTATTCTTCTTCAAAATCACTTGGAAGTCCACTTACCACAACAGATGTTGTATCTGATTTGGTAGAAATATCTGCCACTGATACTTCGCCATCAAATTTCTTCGCTACTTTCTGGTCCATCGGGATTTCATAAATACCATCATTTGTGTAGTAAGTTACTTTATTAATCGTCTGTCCCATCATGGTAGCATAATCTTTGGAATCAAGTTTGTTTCCATGTGATTCTGTTACAAATCCAGTGCTCCATGCGAGCTTCTGCTCCTGCTCCTTAAGCTTCCAGATATTTTCTACATGACGAAGACCGTAATTACTTCCTTCTTTTGTACTAATCACAACACCATATACTGTATTAATACTTGTTGGAAGACCATTTATATTTAACTGGTAATCACCATAATTAGACGAGGTTTTAAATTCTGTTGTAGCACCGGACAGAGGCTTTACTTTGGAAGCTTCTCCTTTTACCTCACTGAAGTTAAATGTTCCATCTGCATTTACCGTTGCTTCTTTATAATATGACGGTGTATCACTTAATGTGTAATAAGAATAGCTTGCGCTTTCAAACAATGCATCTTTTCCATTATACGTTGTTGTTGATTCTTTTCCTTTAATTGATGTTGTAATATCCACCTTACTATCATCTGTGATCTGTATATATTTTTCTAATACAGATGCATCACTGATCTTAACCGGGAATGTCACACCTGTAATATCAGAACCGTCACTGTTTACATGATAAGAACCTGCTGCAAGTGAAGCTCTGGTCTTCTGTTTTGTTGCTGATGAAACGGCATCCGCACCTGTCACTCCATCTGCTTTGTAGAAATCAGCATATGGAATGTTCATTAATACATAGACTTCTTTCTGTGCATCTGGTGTTTTCTGCACAAGTGCATCAATTGCTTTTGTTAAAGTATCTGCTGCTGTATTTACTGCTTCCTGGGATTCTTTTGCTGTAAGAGCTTCTTTTGCTGCTGTCAGCTTTTCCTGCATTGCTGTCCAGCTTGCTTCTGTGTATGCATCCTTACTTAATCCTTCTGCTTTTGAAATTGCAGCTTCGAGAGCAGATGTATCTACCGTTACGGTTGAAGCTACTGGTGCGGACTGAATTGCCTCAAGTGCAGCTGCTTTAACTGCCATTGCTGTACGTGTAGCGCCACTTACTGCATCTGTATCCGTTTCAGTTTTTTTTGTTTTCCAACTGTTCACTACATCTTCTGTTGCAGCTTGTCCTTTAAGTAATGTCTTGATTCCTTTTTGTTTATCATAAGCTTTATTAAAGTAACTGCTATTTCCAGAATCATATCCTTCTCCTGGTGTTACAGTAATATCTTCAAATTTTCCATCTTTTACTGTAAGACTTACCTCTACATCATATTCATTCCATTCATCATCCGAATCTTCAGATTCTATTCTTGTTACATGCGCCGTTTTCGTATAAGTCCCATCTGCCGCAACTTCACTTCCCGATGCCGCAAACACCGTCGACGGGCAGAGCCCGGCTACCATCGACATTGCCACAGCCATTGTCATAGCTTTTGTCTTAATCGTTCCCTTTCCCATAATTACCTCCTTGTTGTTGATAAAATTTATTATTAAGTTAGTTTCTGCTAACCCATAATCAAAAAAATTAACCTATCTGTGCCACTCTCTCCGATTCTCTTTTTACGATCGGAAGCAGCTTTTTACTTATCATTCCCATCACAAATCCGGTCACTGTACCGGCGATCAGAAGTGCCGGCAGATAATAGATCAGTTTCAGATTCTCTACCACAACGGATGCCACGATGATCTGACCAATATTATGTGACACGCCTCCGGCGATACTGACTCCGGCTACGGAAAATCCTTTCAGCCTCTTCATCAGCGCCATGACCAGAAAGCTTAAGATTCCTCCTGCCAGGCTGTAAACGATCGACATTCCATTTCCAAATAAAAAGCCGGTCAGCAGGATTCGCATAACTACCACCAGAAATACTTCCGGAAGTTCCAGAAAGTACAGCCCAGTCACTGTCACCAGATTGGCAACTCCGAGCTTCATTCCCGGTATCCCGAAATTGATCGGTATTAAGCTTTCCACATAACTGAATATCATCGCCAGCGCAACCATCATTGCCATATTGGCAAGTTTTCTGTTTTTATTCATCTGCTGTTTCCTTTATCATTTTGCGATCGTGTCAGGGACTATATCTTCGGAATCCGAAGTTTCCAATCCCTGATCATTCTCATTTTCCAGAACCTCTACTACAAGCTTATGTGGCAGACAGACGATCGTCTGTGTATGTCCGCTGATTTTTCCCTGTTCCTCGCAGTAACCATCCGGACAATTCGCCTCTTCCATGTACGCCTTTCCATCTTCGATCCGGATCCGGTTATAGAAATCGCCATCCTTTACTTCGATGGTCTGATCCTTCGACAAGGAATAGGTTCCATAGATTTTGCCATCCAGCGTAATCTGGATCTGGTTTCCTTCTTCCCCTCTCGTCAGCTGCATCACAAGCAGCATCGCAAGCGCAATCACAATAATTCCTGCTCCAAGTATCAGATCTTTCTTCTTCATCTTCTATACACCAAGCCAGAGCAGAAGCGCCAGTAAGATCGCCGCCCGCAAAATCGTAAACCAGAATTCATTTCCGTGAATTCCTTTTACACCGGTATGAATATTTCCTTTCGGACAGGTATCAATACATTTCTGACACTGGAAACAGTCACCTTCTACCCTCGGCGATCCATCTTCCGGAAGTCCGATGTTAGAAGGACATTTCTTCGTACATGCCTTACATCCTTTGATGCAGTTTTCCCGATCTCTGTGAAGAGCGAAAAGCGGCAGGATCGGAAGCAGCGAAAAAACTGCTCCCATCGGACAAAAATTTCTGCAGAAGAAACGTTCCTCAAAGCACATTCCTGCAAGAATCAGAACCAGAAGGACAAGTCCCACCAGATATCCGTCAAGCTTAAAGTTGCCGGCATGGAGCATGGAAAATACATCCCATGGGCTGGTTCCTTTTGCCTTGCTGTATACGCCTGCAAAGCACAAGATTGAAATCAGTGCCAGTACAATATATTTCAGATAGCAGAGTTTTTCTGTCCACGCTTCTGCGATCTGAAGCGGTTTCTTTTTCATTTTTTTACAGATCCACACATAGAGTGCATGCACGCCGTCTCCCAGCGTACCGAATGCACAGGCAAATCCGCAGAAGAATCTTCCGAACAGGATCGTATAAATGCAGATCACAACCAGCACTGTCACGAAAGAGGTCATGGCAACCTTTCCTCCTGCACCAATCTGTGTAAATATGTATTTCACTCCGGCAAATGCCGCTGTATACACAGATGGGATAAACAGGAAATACAGAGCCTGAATCAGGACTCGCAGCCATACATGTATTTTTTTTATATCTTTCGCCGTTAAATTATGAATATCCATCTTTTTCACGTTACTTTACCGCCTTTTCCAGAGCTTGCTCCGATGCATTTTTGATTCCGGTCGAGCTGAATGTCGCACCACTGATCGTATCTACATCTGCGTTTTGTGCATCGATGATCTTCGGAATAATATCTTTTGCCATGGAAAGGTATGCTCCGTCTTCTTTTTCCGCAGATACCACATTGATTTCTGCGATCTTGCTTTTCTCAATCTTTACTTCTACCTGAATCATTCCGCCAAATCCATCGGCTTCCCCGGTATAGGTTCCGTCCTTGTAGTTTGTGGAACCTCCATTTTCGCTGTCTGATTGTCTGTTTCCAGCAACCTGCGCGGAAAGCCGGGCGATCTCGTCTTCTTTTGCACGGGCATCCAGCACCGAATTGTATCCAAGAAGAATCCCCACGATCGCGAGCATACTTACCAGTCTTACCCAGAATTCTCTCATTGTTATTCAGCCTCCGTATCTGTCGGTCTTTCTGCCGCTTCCAGTACTTTTTTGCATCCTTCCAGGATCGCATTTGAAGAGCAGGTTGCGTGGGAAACAGTATCGATGTCCTCCGACATTCCTTTTTCTATAATCTGAGATACCACGCCTTTTATGCTTGACGTACCGTTTGCTGCTTTCAAGATATATCTGTCATTGTCGCTTGCGCCATCACCTGTAATATCTGTAATCGCTATAATCTTATCATCGCGGATTGTTACTGACATCGTCAGATTATATCTTTCAAAATCTTCGTCTTCATCTGGTTCACAAGGTACGGTCACTTCATAGGTTCCGCTGACATATTTCGTATTTTCCTCGTCTTTTCCATCTTTTGATTCAAGCTGTGCGATTGCCTTTTTCAGCTTTTCTGCTGCTTTATCAACAGCAGTCTGTTTTGTTTCTTTCAGAGCTTCTTTTGCATCTTCAAGTCTTGTCTGCAGAACTGCCCAGCTTGTTTCTGTGTATTTATCTTCTTCCAACTTTTCTGCTCTCTCGATCAGCTCTTTCAGATCAGTCAGATCCGGCTTCTCATCAATGGGTTCTCCATTTGTCACTTTCTCTGCCTGTTTCAGTGCATTCTTGATTGCATTTAACAGTCCTTTGGAACTGTAGGTTGCTCCTGACACAGTATCTACATCGTCTGTCTTCTGTGTCCTTATCACCTTTTTCACAATATCCATTGCCCGATTGAAGAACGCCTCATCATCGGAGTTTTCTGTGATCAGGATCGCTTTGATCGTCTTTTCCTGGATCACGACTGCAACGGATACATCGCCGCTGTAGCCTTCTGCTGTTCCGTAATAGATTCCTTCCTTGTACGGAACGGTTCCGGTCACAGTAGAATTATTGTCGTCTGACGAACTATTGTTATTGCTGTTATTACTATTGTTATCCTGTGTGCCATCCGATGTCCCGTTTACCGCCGCCTGGCTCAGCGCATCCCGCACTGCCTGAATAATTCCGACCGAACTGTAGGTTGCCCCGGACACCGTATCCACATTGGTGCTCTGCTTCGCGATAATAGAATCGATCAGAGAAGCTGCTTTGGAAATGTAATCGCTTCCGTCACTGTTCTCCACGATCTGGATGGATGCGATCTTTCCTCCGCTGATTTCTACCATAACCTTCAGTGGACCGCCAAATCCGGTTCCTGAACCGTAGTAGGTTCCATCCTTATATGCTGCCGCATCCTCTACTTTTGCCACACTGGTCGAACTTCCTGCTGCCGCCGCTGTCTGGCCGGACTGTGCCTGTCCTGTCGTGCTGTTATCCTTTTCCCCGGTCAGCGCATTTTTCACCGCACTGATGATTCCTCTGGAACTGAAAGTTGCTCCCGATACAGTATCCACATCCAGTGTCTGTCCTTCGATAATCTTGTCGATCACTGCTTTTGCCCGTGAAAAAAAAGCCTCATCATCGGAAGAACTCAGAATGTCAATCGAAACAATCTGCTTATCCTTGATCTGTACCGATACGGTAATGTTTCCTGCATACCCGGTTCCGGTTCCTTTATATACGCCATCCTCCAGATCAAACGAACCTTTGGCTGCTGTCTTTTTTTCTTCTTTCTTCTCTTTTGTCTCTTCTTTTATCGGTGTTTCTTCCTGCGTCGCTGCATAGACCGGCGCTTCATATCCGCTTAAGGAGCCTGCCACACACGCCGTAACCAGTGCAACTGAAAGAACGGGTGCAAACGGTTTTAATTTTTTACCGGTTTCTTTGATGTCCATCTCTCATTATCCTCTCATTTCACGCAAATTATTTCGTAATAACCTTCATGTCAAGATCCGTTGTAAAGCTGTCTTTCAGACCTTCTGTCACATAAATCGTTCCGTCGTCTGTCTCAAGGATCGCCTCAAACTCATCACCGTGCGCCTTCCAGAACTCTGCCGCTTTTTCTTCTCCCATGATAAAAAGTGAGGTAGAAAGTCCGTCTGCAAGGGTTCCGTCCGAACTTACGATTGTGACAGATACCAGTCCGTTCTCTGCCGGATATCCGGTCTTTGGATCAATAATGTGATGATAGGTCACACCATCCTGTTCAAAATAGCGTTCATATCCACCAGATGTGATCACCGCTTTATCCCGAATGGATAAAACTCCCAGATAATCCTCTGTGTCGTCCGGACTCTGTACCGCAACCCGCCAGTTGCTTCCATCTGTCTTGGTTCCGAGTGCCTGTACATTTCCACCCAGATTTACCAGACCACTTGTAATCCCGTTTTCTTTGAAAATATCCATAATCCGCGAGGAAGTATAGCCTTTTGCAATTCCTCCAAGGTCGATTTTCATCTGGTCATCTTCAAAAGAGATTTCTCTTGTATCCTTATCGTATGAGATCTTCGCTGCATCCACATGCTTCAGAAGCCCTGTCAGTTCGTCAGCTGACGGGACACGGAAATTCTGTGTCGGAAATCCCCACGCCTCCATAACCGGATAAATTGCGATATCAAATGCCCCATCCGTTTCCTTATTCAGTTCCAGTGCGCGCTTCACAAGATATCCGCCATCTTCTGAAAGTGTTGCACTTTTCTGTTCATTCAGTTTCGCAATCTCACTGTCTGCATTCCCCGTTGATAAAAGTGTATCTAATCTTTCAATCTCTGCTTCAGCGGCATCCACCGCATCCTGTGCTTTTTCTCCATATGCTGTCACTGTCATATAGGTATCCATTGCAAAAATGTCTTTTGATGCCTCGGTATCCGAAGAAGCCTGCTCCGTACTCTTTTTCGAACTGCCTGTACTTTCACTTTTTTTACTCTTTGTCGTATCCTGTCCACTTTGACCGCATCCGCCTGCAAATACAGATGCACACAAACAGACCACAATGATCTTATTTATGAATTTCATTTTGTTTCCTCTTTGTTTGTATATTCTAACTTATAGTAGTTTATATTATCACTAGTTAGCATGTCAATATTAAAGTTATCAGTTAAGAAACTTTCTCATTTTAGCTCTTTTTGCTGTACACAAAAAGAGCTTACAAAAAATGTTTCATTACACTTTCTGCAAGCTCTTTCACTTTTTCTAATATTCTAATGTTTTACTCATAACATATCTTCGTTGCCCGCCATACTTCTTTGTCTCGAGAACTGCCTTCATCCCAAACTTTTCCATATTGCGAAAACTATATATATTATCCGGATGAACTGTTGCCATCAGATACCGCATCTGCTTATTTTTTACGATTTCTTCTGCCTGACAGAAAAGCTCATATTGCAGTCCGTATCCTTGATACCCCGGTTCCACAACAGCAATCTCCAGATGCGCAACCCGCTTCATTTCTTCCTTGGAAATCTTCAGATATTCTCCCAGGTTGTCCTCTGCCATTCCGGGAATACGGACAATCATGATCGCTACAGTCTGTCCATTCTTCTTTGCCAAGAGGGTAAATCCTTCCTCGCGGATATGCTTTGCAAGAAATTCTTCATTCTCTGCCTCAAACCATTCTTTCACGGGAACAATTTCTCCGGCAAGCTTTACCATACGACAAATTTCAGGAAGATCCTCCTCATTCGCCTTGCGGAACTGAAACTCATTTTTCTTCGTCATACTCTCCATTTACAGCATCTCAACAAACGCAGCAAGTCTGGTGTTCAGCTGTCCGATGTCTGCCTGAGAGTAATCGGTTTCCACACTGATATACGGAATTCCCTTTTCACCTGTCACAAACTTGCGGATCGTATTGGTTTCCACATTGTAAGTATGACATGCCTGAAGAATCATATCCACTACACCGTCTACCTGATATTCATCGATCAGTCTTCCAAGAAGCTCCAGACGGTTCGGGTTCGGTGTCATAACCGAACATCCGATGTTGAGATATCTTCTTGCAATTGCATCATAAATATCCTCTGCATCTTCATCCACCATCTTATCGATTGATTTGGCACCGCTGCAGTTCTCAAAAGTCACAACAATACCACCATTGTCTTCTACTGCTCGGATCACTTTTTCAGTTGCTCCTCCGATTGGACATCCTGTGATCAGAATACGCGGTTTCTTCTCTTCCATCTTGCCTTCTGCATATTCTTTTTCAATCTTCGCAGTAAGAGCATCCACTTCGCCCGGGATCAGGGAACGGTCAAATTTGAAGGTGCTTCCGTACAGAACTTTGAACAGATCCTGTCCTTTGATCGGAGCCGGATCATGTTTCATCACTTCATAAAGTTTCTTTAAGGACTGACGTGCCTGATTCTCTGTCTTTACAGCTTCACGGATCTGCTCTTCCGTGATCGTCACGCCAAATTTCTGTTCCAGATATTCCTTGAAACGGATGATCTCGCCTTTCCAGAGCTGAAGTCCCGGTTCTCTCTGGCTATTCGGAAGTTCCATGATAAATACATCTTTGAATTCTGACATATATTCATACATCTTCTTCTTTCCATCACAGGTTGTTTCCCCAACTACTACGTCTGAGAAATAGAAGAATGGACATTTGTCTGTCTTTGCAAATCCATAACTTGATTTGATCAGCGGACAGAGATTCTTCGGAAGATCCTTTTCTGCCTCCGGAATCGTCTCGTCCGAAGTCGAGCAAAGGCTTACACATCCTGCTCCCATCGCCATTGCAATCTCTTTCGGGAAATATGTACAGTAAGATCCCACAACCGGAACGCCTTTTTCTTTCAGTTCCTTAACAGCCAGAAATGATTTCTGTCTCTGCTCCGCAAATTCTTCAAATACCTCTGGCAAATCTTTAATCAGTTCCATCTTCATTATCTCCTTTTGTCTTTCTTTTCTCTGGCAAGAAGTGCTGCCCCGTATGCCCCCGCAAAACGGCCAAACTCTTCTGATTCCACTTTCTGATCCAACTTGTCTGACAGGATTCCTGTGAAATAAATGCTGTGACTGAGTCCTCCGGTCAGGATCACTCTGTCTCCAAGTTCCTTTTTCTGCGCAAGCTGCACTACTTTATTGGCAACAGAATCTACAACTCCGGCTGCAATATCTTCACGCTTTTTTCCTTCTCCGATATAGTTGATCACCTCAGATTCGGCAAATACCGTGCAAAGTGAGCTGATCGGAATAACTTCTCCTGCTGCCGCCATATCAAATAATTCATTGATCGTAACACCCAGGCGGTTCGCCATGATCTCCAGAAACTTTCCGGTTCCCGCCGAACATTTATCATTCATCTGGAAATCGGCTACCATTCCATTCTGTACAACGATCACCTTCGTATCCTGTCCTCCCACATCAATGATCGAACAGTCCCCCCCTGCAAGCTCACGCCCACCTCTGGCATGGCAGGTAATCTCTGTAATTACATGATCTGCAAAATCAACTGCGATTCTTCCATATCCTGTAGCAACTACCTTTGTATCATCTGAGGTAACATCTATCCCCATCTCAAGCAGCTTATTCTTGATCTTTTCGCACGTCTCTTTGCTGCTCCATCCTGTCGGCAGTACGAAATGTTCTTTCTTATCTCCTTCAACAACAACCTTGGATGCTGTTGATCCGATATCAATTCCTACATAATTCATATTTTTTCCCTTTTCTCTCTTTAATGACATGATGTTTCTATGCTGTTTTTCCAAAATGCCTCTGATTATTAGGATAACATTTTCACAATATTTCTTCAATAAAACTGCCTGTTTTACTTATTGTTTATCCGAATAGGTTAACTTCTCTATAGTTTTTTTCTATCGCAAAAATTCCTCCGATATGTAGTACCTTCTATTCGGAATTTCCTGTTAAAAAAATGAGCCTGCCTAAAAAGCAGACTCATGCACTATTCTTCATTCTGATAGCTGATTTCCATCAGGCAGAGTCCTTGCGGCGGTGCCGTGACCGCTTCCCTGGTTCTTTCTCCGCCTTCCAAAAGTTCCTTTACCTTTTCCGGTTCGTAAAATCCTCTTCCGACACGCACCAGTACCCCGGCTATGATGCGCACCATGTTATACAAAAATCCATTTCCCGTAATCCGGATCGTAATATGCTCTCCGCTTTGCAGAATCTGCAAATCCGTGATTGTCCGCACCGTTGTCTTTGCATTAGTACGGATACAGCAAAATGGTGCAAAATCATGTTCTCCTACCAGATAAGCCGCTCCCCGCCTCATCTGCTCCACGTCTAGATCAAAACTTACAAAGTAATTATAAAGCCTCTCTGTCGGAATCGGCACTTTTGTATTGATGATGTGATATTCATAGGTTTTCAGAGTATCCTGATAACGCGGATGCCAGTTAAGATCCACCTCATCTGATTTTACAACTACAATATCTTTCGGAAGACGCTGATTCAGGGCATAAGAAAAACGTTCTGCCGGTATCCTGCTTTCCGTGTCAAACACAGCAATATTTCCTCTTGCATGAACCCCGGAATCCGTCCGGCTCGCCCCTATCACCTGAATCTCTTCTCCGGTGAGCTTACAGATTGCCTTATTCAGCACTTCCTCGATCGTAATTCCATTTGGCTGGATCTGCCAGCCACAATAATTTGTTCCATCATAAGCCACTGTTAATCTGATTCTTCTCATCTTCTGACTCCTTAAAAGATCCACAGCTTGAATGGAACATATCTTCCAACAACAAATGCGATCACCACATACAGGATCGTAATCAAGTATGCCATGTGGTCAGCACTTTTATAAATCAGAGGTTTCATCTTGGTTCTGCCATTGCCGCCGCGATAACATCTTGCTTCCATTGCCATTGCAAGATCATTGGCACGGCGGAATGCGGATACAAAAAGCGGAACCAGGATCGGAATCATTGCCTTTGCCTTCTGGATCAGATTTCCACTTTCCATATCCGCACCTCTGGCAATCTGTGCCTTCATGATCTTATCCGTCTCCTCCAGAAGAATCGGAATAAAACGAAGTGCGATCGACATCATCATCGAAATCTCGTGCACCGGTACATGGAGCTTATTCAACGGGTGAAGAAGCTTCTCCAGTCCGTCTGTCAGTGAATTCGGTGTAGTTGTCAGTGTCATAAGTGAGGATCCCATAATCAGATAGATCAGCCGGATCGCCATATAAACCGCTGTGCTTAAGCCGTACTCCGTGATCTTGATAAAGCCCACATGGACCAATGTCTTTCCGCCCGGTGTCAGAAATAAGTTGAAACATACTGTGATCAGAAGCAGAATGATAATTGGCTTCAGTCCTCTGACAATGAATTTGAACGGTACCTTCGACAGCTTAATGCATCCAAACAGGAACACAGTCGCAAGTACATATCCCAAGATACTTTTAAATGTAAAAAGAGAAATCAGGTACAGCAGTGTGCATACAATCTTCACACGCGGATCCAGCTTATGGATACGGCTGTCAGCCGGATAATATTGTCCAATCGTTATGTCTCGAATCATTTGGCTGCCCTCTCCTTCTTCAGTGCTTTCATAATGCCATCCGCTGCTTCTTCTATCGTGGTTGCATCTGTCGGAACATCCATTCCCTTTTCCTTCAGCGCATGCATGATGTACGTTACCTGTGGTGCCGCAAGTCCCACACTCTCCAGTTCTTTGTAGTGTGCAAACACTTTCTTTGGCACATCATTAAACATGACGCTGCCTTTATTCATCACAATAATACGATCCACATATTTTGCAATATCTTCCATACTGTGGGAAACTAAAATGACAGTCATGTCTGCTTTTTCGTGCAGATAGGCAATCTGATCCAGGATCTCATCTCTTCCCTTCGGATCCAGTCCTGCAGTCGGTTCATCCAGAACCAGTACCTTCGGACGCATTGCCAGTACACCTGCGATCGCTGCACGTCTTTTCTGCCCGCCTGACAGATCAAACGGGGAATGATCGAAATATTTTTCTTTGAGACCAACAAGCTGCAACGCCTCTCTTGCCCGCTTTTCACATTCTTCCGGTGAAAGTCCCTGATTCTTCGGTCCAAAACAGACATCCTGAAGTACATTGACCTCAAAAAGCTGATGCTCCGGATACTGAAAGACCAGCCCGACCTGATTTCGCAGCTCACGTAAGTTATAGTTTTCTCCGTAAATATTCTCTCCGTTGTAATAAAGTGCTCCGCTTGTCGCCTTGATCAGTCCGTTCAGGTGCTGGATCAGTGTCGATTTACCGGAGCCGGTGTGACCAATGATCCCGACAAATTCACCGTGTGGAATTTCCAGGGATACATCCTTCAGCGCATGCTTTTCATATGCAGTTCCTTCACTGTATACATAATTGATATGTTCTAATTTAATCGACATAATATCTCCACCAATTCTTCCTTCTTCAAAACTCCCGCCGGAATATCAAGTCCTCTTTTTCTCAGTTCATCAGCAAGGATCGTCACCTGCGGCACATCCAGTCTGTAGTGCTTTAAAGTATCCACCTGTGAAAAGATTTCTCTCGGTGTTCCCTGCATTACCACATGACCGTGATCCATTACGAATACGTGGTCTGCATCTACAACCTCTTCCATATAATGGGTGATCAGAATCACCGTAATGTGTTCTCTTTTTCTCAGCTCCATCACACTTCGAAGTACTTCTTTTCTTCCATTCGGATCCAGCATCGCAGTTGGCTCATCCAGTACAATACACTTTGGACGCATTGCCATGACACCGGCGATCGCAACCCTCTGCTTTTGCCCCCCGGACAATTTATTCGGTGAATGGTGACGGTATTCAATCATCCCAACCGCTTTCAGGCTGTCTTCCACTCTCTGCCAGATCTCCTCTGTCGGCACGCCCAGGTTCTCCGGACCAAATCCCACGTCTTCCTCAACGACCGTTCCTATGATCTGATTATCCGGATTCTGGAATACCATTCCGGCGCTCTGACGTACATCCCACAGATGCTCTTCTTCCTTCGTGTCCATTCCGTCTACCCACATGGTTCCGTCAGACGGAACCAGCAGGGCATTCATATGCTTTGCAAGTGTAGACTTCCCAGAGCCATTATGCCCCAGGATCGCAATAAACTGTCCCGGCTCGATATCCAGCGTTACCTCATCAATAGCGCGGCTTTTCCCTATAATATTGCCTTCTTCGTCACGCTTTGCATATTCAAATACAAGTTTATCTGTCTTGATCATTTTCATGGTATTTCCTCATATCCATTCTGTAATTTATCTGTCCATACTGTACTAGATTATAACCTAACTGGAATGCCTATGCAATTGATTTCCTGATTGTATCAAAAAAAGAATGCGCCTTCGCACATTCTTTCCCTGTGTTTCTACTACATTTTTTCAATCTTATCCCTGAGTTTCAGCATTTTTGCATCCAGCTCAGAAATTTCATCTGCATAGGTTTTTAATTCCTTTGCAACCTCTTCATTCTCTGTCTTCTTATAAAATATCTGGTACTCAAGCACAGACCAGTAATCCATTGCCACCGTACGGAGTTGGATCTCCACCTTTTCCTTCAGTGGTCCTTTGGATGAATAAATTGGGACCTCCACGATCATGTGAAGACTCTTGTATCCGTTCTTTTTGGGATTCTTAATATAATCTTTCTCACGGATGATCTGTACATCTCCCTGCGCTTTCAGACGGTCTGCGACCTCGTACACTTCATCTTCAAATGGACAGACCACGCGGATTCCGATCAAATCCTTCAGTTCTGCTCTTGCCGTGTCAAAATCCGGCTCCAGGCCTTTCCGGATCAGTTTTGTATAAATACTCTCTGCCGTCTTCACTCTGCTGCTGATCTGGTTGATCACAATATGGCGTTTCTTGCGCGAAAGATCTGCATTTATCATATTCAGCTTTGCTGTAAGAAGATCGATTGCAGCTCTGCATCTGAGCTGATACTTCTGATCCTGAAGCGAACGGTCTATCTCTGCAATCTCTTTTGCAGCCTCTGTCCGGATCAGCTTTTCAGGGCACTTATTTTTCTGCTTTATCTTTGCCTTCTGTTTCTTTGGCATAGGCATCTCCCTCTTTGTCTTTTTTTTCACACAATATACATTGTATCATCTTTTGCCCTGAAAATCATCAATTCTTGTTCAAGGAAACGTTAAATTTTTTCTTCCAGATTCAAAAAGCGCAGTAAAAGCTCTGCATTCATCCGTGCAATATTATCGCTCCAGTCAATCTGCAGAAGTTCGTTTACCTTGTCGATCCTCTTCCTGATCGTATTGATATGTACATATAATTTTTCAGCCGTTGCGCTGTAGTTCATATTATTTTCCAGATATACTTTTAAAGTCTTTAAAAGCTCGATATTCTTTTCATCTTTCAGGAGTACACTGTAAGTCGAGAGCATATGAGTAAGCTCTTCTTCCGGAATATCCAGCCATGCAAGTGCACCAAGCTGAGAATACTCCCATGCAAAAAGGCTTGGATAAATCATTTTCCCCATATTCAGTGCTTTCTGACATTTCTCTATGCTCTGACGGATATGCCCAAGAGAAGCGGCATCCAGTGAATAACCAAATTCCAGTGCCGTCTCCGGACAGCTCTTCAGAACTCTTCTCCGGAATTCTTCCAGAAGTGCAAGGATATGACCTTTCTCCCAGTCTTCTTCTCTGTCTTCCAAAAAAAGAATTCCCACATTTTCTCCGATCATTGCGATTCTGGCATATTTGATCAGACTGCTTTTCCTGTAAGCCTCAAGGATCTCTTTTCTCCGGTTTGGAAGTTCTTCCTGATTGTCCGCGCGCCGGAACAATACATACCTGTATTTTGTACTCATGGAAATTCCCTGTACATTCGCCTGAAACATCATCTTCTGTGTATCATCTTCCGTTGCACTCAAAGCGTATAACACAAAGTTCTCAAATCCGATATTCCCCATGTTCTGTGCCGCTACGATCTGCTCATATAATCCCTGCAGCATCAGATAGGCAATCCGGATACTGTACTCATCATAATAATCCAGGAATTCCCGCGCTTCCATCACGGCAAAATACGCCTGTACACTTCCATTTACAGAAATCGGAACCCGTATCCAGCTGATTCTCGGTCCCTCCTGGTGACTCTGATTCACAAGACGGTATCTCACCATGTCCATGTAATCACAAAGCGTATGCCGGGTATACGGCATTGACGGCTCCCAGAAATCCTCTGTTTCAAGCCCGAATCCTTTCGCTATCTTCTGAAAATTCATCGAACTGTAATACGCCTCTTCTTCTACAAAATCATATAAAAATGCCGGGAAACCCATCTCAGCCTCCATCGCCTGCAGGATCCGCTTGATCTTCTGCTCTTTATATGAAAAATTCGACATTTGAAATGTCATATGACTGGTATTGATCCGCAGCCTGCGTATGGTCCGGTTCAGCACAGCAGTATTAATCTGGCTCATCACTTCCATCCATGGTGCTGAAAATGGCATGGAGATAAGGGGCACCTCATACTGTTCAAAAAGCTCCAGTATCTCCTCCGGTATCTTCTCCAGATATCGTTCTCTTTTGATCATCATTCCCGCTGATTTCTGGACACTTCCCTCCCGGAACGCTTTTTCAATACAATCCGGTTCCTTTGCAATAACGTACCCTGATGAAAGTACCAGTTCCTTCCCTTTTGTCCAGTGGAATGCATCCGGTGCCTCCATAACTGTGATCCCCTGGATCTCACGGTGCAGTCCCTTTGCCCCCGCCAGAACGTAAAAATCTTTAAAATATTCCTGCGATAATAATTCCTGTATTGCAATACCCATTTTTGTCTCCTGCCTGACTGCACTTATCCCCCTCGCACAGTCCATTTTTCTCCTATTTTCTAGTGTAACATTCATGAAAATCCTTGTCAAATCCAGTCACACACTTACTTTTTTCCTCATAAAAATCCCGGAAACCTTACGGCTCCGGGACCTTTTTTCTTTACTTTTTCTTGTTCCTATTCACCATCATACATCGGTGCATATGGTTCTCTATCCTGTGCATCGAATTCGTCCTGAATTTCTTTTCGCAGTTCCGGCTGTGTATACAGGTCATATGCTGTTGCTGCAATGATTTTTGCTGCGTAAAATGCACCTTTCTGTCCGATCGTGCTTCCGGCAGATGCACAGCTCTGCCAGGTATGCGGTGCAACACCAACCGGCCAGCAAACTGCAGTAAAGAGGTTCATCGGCATCATTTGGCTCACATCTCCACTGTCTGAAGAAGCAGTAAGCGGTGCTTTTTCCCAGGCATTTCTGGAAACAACACCATCTGCTAATGCCTTTTCTTTTGCCTCATACATTCTCTGATCCCTGTCTTTGATCGCCGGATCAACGGTAGCCTGCAACTGTCTTGCAAATTCCATTTCCTCTTCCGTTTTTCTATAAGCCTTTCAAAACTTCCACTTCGCCAAATGCTTTCAGAAATTGTTTTTTCCCATATCCCGGAAATTCCAGTTCGATCATCATCTCGTCCTCAGAAATAATCTCCCCTTCCCCGTACTTCGGATGTCTGCCTTTTCGCTTTGGCTTCCGTGTTTCTTTCTGTTCTTCTTCCTCCTGCTTTTTCTCCCTGATCAGCTCCCGCGTCTCTTTCCGCAGTTTCTGCAGATTCGCTTTCCGCGACTCACTTCCCGGCTTTTCTTCCCATTCGAGCAGCTCCTCCGGCAGCATCCGCAGATAATTGCTTGGTGTCTCAAATGTCCCCGGGATCGTCGGATTTGTATAATAGGAAAGTTCCAGATTCTTCCTTGCACGGGTCAGTCCTACGAAGAACAGACGGCGCTCCTCTTCTTCCTGTTCTATGCTTTTGCAGCGAAGCGGGATCAGTCCCTGATTCATTCCGATGATGAATACATAGTCAAATTCCAGACCTTTTGAGGCGTGCAGTGTCATAAGATGAACTGCGTCTTCTTCCTCCGTCTGTCGTTCTGTATCTGCCGCTTTTTCCATCGTATGTTCGCCTGAAACCGCATTCAGCTTCCCTTCTGCAACATACTCCCGGATCATATGAGGTCTTTCCGGAACCGGATCCTCATCCTCTTTCTGTTTTGCCGGAAGAACATAAGGAAGTTCTGCTCTTTCAAATACTTTTTCCAGAATCTCTGCCTGCTTCTGCACCCGGTAGAAAACCGCAATCTCCCGGTAAGGAAGTCCCTGCTCATGAAGCTCACGGATCCGCTCTGTCAGATACTCTGCCTCGATAAATGGATCATAATGATTCCTTACCAGAATCTTCTCCCCTCTTTCGCCACTTCCCTCAATCTTTCCTCCAAACTGAAGAAAACGGTTCGCCGCTTCCAGGATCACTTCATCGGACCGGTAGTTAACCGGCAGAGTCAGTTCTTTTGCGCCAAATCTGTGCTTGATCAGGAAGAACATATTCGGTCCGGTTCCTCTCCAGCTGTAGATCACCTGATTCGGATCCCCCACCGCAAAAAAGTGGGTCTGTGTGCCTTTTAACGCCTCCAGAAATTTCAGCTGTTTTTCGTCACTGTCCTGTACCTCATCGACAATGATCCACTTAAGATCCAGCACCTCTTCCTGCTCTTTTGCCACCTGCGTTCCTTCTTCCAGAAGATCTGCAAAAGACATTTTATTCTGCTGTCTTTTTGCCTTCTCAAGAAGCGGAAAGATCTGAAACAGATCATCTTTGTATTTTCCCTGTGTTCTTCCTTTCCGATATGCCGCGTAATCCTCTTCCATCCGCTTTTTCAGACGGTTCTGGTATTTGATCTTATAACTGCCTTCTTTTGCGATGGCAAGCACCATTTCCATTTCATCTTCCGGTGTGATAACGGTAAATTCCCGGTTCCATTCTTCCAATTTTGTTCCGTCTTCTGCCTTTTCCGGAAGAAATCTTCGCAGAATCCTTAAGGCAACACTGTGAAAGGTTCCAAATCCCCACAGTTCTTCTTCCGTAAGTTCTGCTTCCTTTCTGGATAGACGTTCTGCGATCTCATCTGCCGCCTTGTTGGTAAAGGTAAGCACTGCCATTTTCTCATACGAAACCTGCTTTTTCTCATGCAGATGCCGCACTTTCTCGATCAGCACTGTTGTCTTTCCGCTCCCTACATTTGCATTTACCAGACATGCCGGGCTTTCATCCAGCACCGCCTCCTGCTGGTAAGGATTTAAAGTTTTTATTTCTTCTATATTATTCATTTCCAAGCTGTTCATCATATCGCCTTTGCAAACGGTCTCTCTTCTTCTGTCGTTCTTTTTTCTCCTGCTCATCTATTTTCGCTTCATACCGTACCCGGATCTGCATATCCGCCGGACAGATCACATGATACCGCAAGGTATTGGTCAGACTTTGGAGGTTATCCGGCTCCATCAGCCATTTTGCATAAAATTCATTTTCCATCGTCAGGATCAGCTTGTGTCCTTCTGTACTGACTTTTTTAATGGTCTTCAGGAACTGCCCGCCTGCCTCGCCATTTTTGACCACGGCATAACAGACCTTCTCCCACTCATCCGGCAGATTGAAGAAAGAAAATTCTTTCCGGATCACAGGCTGTGGCTCTTTGATATTTTTCTTCAGATAAACCGGCGGTTCGCTCTCTTCCAGAAGATTATCAAGTCCCCACAGAACCGTCTTCTTATCCAGATTGTAGTCACCTACGCATGCCGGACAGCCATCCTCACACGGACAGCCGCTGACCATTTTAATCGCACTTTCCAGAATTTCCGGGATCAGATCATAGATCTTCTCCGAATAACCAAGTCCGCCCTCATATTTGTCATAAATGAAGAGGGACACCTTTTCCTCCCGGAACTCATCCGGAATGGTCGCATTGTTGGACATGGTCACATCGATATCATCCCGTTCCGTCATCGTCACCATCATTACCGCATTTTTGATCGCATACTGCATTCCGTCAAAATGATTGTTCAGCACCAGCTCTCCCATCCGATTTGGCAAAAGAAGACTCCGGTAGACTCTGACAACATTCTCCGGCATCGTAAGCCAGGTGCTTTCCGTGCCATAATCCTTCTGAAGCGGCTGTGTCAGCGTCACATAGCCCAGATTCTGATGGTTATGGAACTGCAGTTTCTTGTACATGGCAATGATTTCGTTTACATTGATATCTCCAAAACGGATTTCCGTCCTCTGGTACGCGTCCTCCTGAAATACATGCAGGATACGCGTCTCTTCCTGTCCTGCCGGTACCGTATAATAATCCCCTGTAAACGGAATGGCGTAAGCTGTCCGGCTGACCAGATCCATCTTCGTGATCTCATAGGATGCACCATCATGCATATATACAGCACCCGGATGGATCTCATGGTATGCCTGGGATTCGTCCATCTCCGTGATCTCATGTCCGTCCTCCTGCGCGAGCAGCTTGAACCTGGTCTTGTCCATATTACGCAGGCTGTAATCCCCTGCCGGAAATGCAGGTCCCGCCCAGGCAAATCTTCCGGCAAGGCTTTTTACTTCTCCGGCGCTTAAAAGCACCGGGATCATTTCTCCAAGATCTGGAAAAAGCGCAATATCATCCAGTGAAAGTGGCATCTCAGCAGCCGCTGCGCGCAGATGTGCAAGCTCGATCAGAAGATTGTCCGGATCCACGATCGCATTTTCACTTTCTCTTGAGAACAGCCATTCCGGATCGATGGCAATGTACTGGTCAAACGGTTCATTTTCCAGGATCAGATAATTGACACAGGCACTGCCGCTTCGTCCGGCACGTCCACTCTGTTGCCAGAAGGACGCCCTTGTCCCCGGATAACCGACGATCACAGTTGCATCCAGCTTTCCGATATCGATCCCAAGCTCCAGTGCATTCGTCGATACCAGCCCGGCCAGTTCTCCTTCCGTCATCTTCCGCTCAATCTCTTTTCTCTCCAGCGGGGTATAACCGCCACGGTATCCTGCGATCAGATCTGCCGGATTCTTGCCGCCCACCCGCGCCATTCCAAGAAATCCGGCAGCATCTAATTTATCCTTTGCTTCTTTTAGAATAACTTCTACATTTCTTCTGGATCGTCCAAAGGTGATAAAATGATGATCCTCTTCCACCAGCTCCGGTATCAGTCCGGCTGCCACGGTTGACGCCGCAATCCTTCCGTATACTTTGTCATTATTCCCCTTGATCTCCGGCGGCTGGATAATACAGTATTCCTTCTCCGGTGCCGGCGATCCATCCCGGTCAATCAGCGTAAATCCGCTTCCACAGATCTTTTCGGCAAGCTCTACCGGATTGGCGATCGTCGCGGAGCTGCACAGAAAATGCGGATTCGAATGGTAATACCGGCAAATCCGGTGCATCCTCCGAAAAATATTTGCCAGATGTGCTCCGAAAGCACCTCGGTAAGAATGAAGCTCATCGATCACTACATATCGTAAATTTGCAAAAATCGCGTCAAACCCGTAATTGCTGTGATTCGGAAGGAATGCCGAGTTCAGCATCTCCGGATTGGTCAGGATAATATTTGCACTCTTGCGAATCCTTGTCCGCTCGGCAGGTTTGGTATCTCCATCGTACACGCCTGCTGAAACTCTTCCCTCTCCGAAAAATTTCAAAATCGACTGCATCGCGCGGTACTGGTCACTTGCCAGTGCCTTGGTCGGGTAAATAAAAATCGCACGTGTCAGCGGGTCTTCCAGAATTCCCTGCAATACCGGGAGCAGAAAGGCAAGCGTCTTTCCACTTGCCGTCGAAGTCGTAATAACCACATTTTCCCCGGCTCTGACCTTCTCAAACATCTCAACCTGATGTGCATAGAGTCTGGAAATATGGTTGCTTTCCAGATATCCCCGGATTTCTTCCCGGAACTCCTCCGGGTAGTCCCGGTACAACGGCTCCCTTTTCTTCATTTTTCTTGTATAAATGATCAGCTTTTTAATTTCTTCCGTCATGAATTCCTCCATAATTTAAAAAATGTGCACCTATGGCACGCAATACCTTTTATTTCACAGGAAGTTCCCGTAAAATAAAAACCAAACACATATTCGTATGTACAGTATAGCATGGCTTTTCCATTCCTTCCATAGATATTTAGTTTATAGATATACTCTATATCATTCATGTAGATTATCTATAAAAAATGTTGTCCATGCAACATACATTTTATTAAAAGAATGTTAAATTCTTATTTTGAATATGTAAATTTTATTCAGGGAGGAATACATACAATGAAAAAGAGATTTTTATCAATCGCTCTTACACTTGCTATGGTATCATCTATGGCAGTAGGATGCGGAAGCAGCAAGTCAGATTCTGCTGACAGCAAAAAAGAAGAGGGTGCAAAGACAGAAGCTTCTGCCGATACAGAAAGTAACCAGATCTTATTTAACGGATCTTCTACTTTAGCACCGGTTATCACTTCTATGGCTACTACTTTCTTTGATACTTATGGAACATGGGATGCATATGATTCATCTCTTCCAAAAGAAGATATCGCAATCTACGTTTCAGCAGGCGGATCCGGACAGGGAACCAAAGCCGTTATCGATGGAACTGCAACATTTGGTATGGTTGCAAGAAGCGTAAAGGATGAAGAAAAAGAAGCAATCAAAGATGAAAAAGAATACCAGGTTGGTATCGATGCTCTGACGATCGCAGTAAACCCGGCTAATCCAGTAAATGATGTTCTTGATAACCTTACAACGGAACAGATCGTAGGACTTTTCTCCGGCGAATATGCTACATGGAAAGATCTTGACTCATCTCTTCCTGACGAAGAAGTTGTTGTTATTACACGTGATATCAATGGTGGAGCTCACGAAGTATTCCAGAAGAATATTATGGGTGACACAGAAGTAAAAGCGGATGCGATCCAGGCTTCTTCTATGGGTGAACTTGTTCAGGATATCATTGATAACCAGTACGCAATCGGATATGCTTCATTTGGTGTTGCTAACCAGAATGAAGGAAAAGTAACTCCACTGAAAGTAAACGGTGTTGCTGCAACAAAAGAAAACATTCTTGATGGATCTTACATCATCCAGAGACCACTTCTTCTTGTAGGTTCTGGTGATCCGACAGATGTACAGCAGGCTTTCCTTGATTACGTTCTTGGTGATGAAGGACAGAAAACTGTAGAAAATATGGGATTCATTCCTATGAAATAATCTTCCGATATTGAAGGGGTGTGCAAAGACACACCCCTTTTTCTTGCTATATGTCGCTGGTTAATCCCAGGGATCAATTTTGATTTGTATCCGGACAGCGCTGTCTGTCCTGCATCATACCTAGAAAGGATTTACTATGTTTAAGAAACTTTCAGATAAATTCAGCAAAGGAATCATTTATCTGGCTGCCTTTCTCGTAACGGCACTGATGGCAGTCATGATGATCCATATTGTGAAGGAAAGTATTCCTGCCATTTCACAGCTTGGAATCAAAATGTTCCTGCCTACCACTGAATGGCGCCCTGTCAGTCAGAAACCGCAGTACGGACTTTTACCTGCGATTGCCGGTACCCTTTATGTCTCAGCGATCGCAGTTGTCCTCGCACTCATCTTCGGCGTTGCCTGTGCCTGCTTTCTGGACTATTACCTTCCGAAAAAGGTGGCATCCATATTCCTTGCGTTCATCGATCTGGTTGCAGGAATCCCGTCCGTCATCTTCGGATTTATCGGACTTACGGTTCTTGTAAAAGCCTTTGCCACCCACCTCCATATGGCAGCCGGTCAATGTATCCTGGCAGCCGGGATCGTACTGGGGATCATGCTTTTACCATTCGTTATTTCCACCTGTCATGAATCTTTACAGACTGCACGAAAGACTTACGAGTTCAGTGCGATCACACTTGGATTCTCCAGAGAATTTACCCTGCTGCATTTTATTCTTCCGGCAATCCGGCCGGGAATCATTGCAGGTGCAATGATGGCATTCGGCCGCGCACTTGGCGAGACAATGGCCGTCATGATGGTAATCGGTAATTCCCCGATTTATCCCAAACTCCTTGGACGTGGTCAGACACTTCCTGCCCTCACCGCACTGGAAATGGGAAGTATTGAATACGGAAGCCTTCACCTCTCCGTACTTTACGTTGCAAATGCTGTGCTGCTTGTGATTCTTTTCATCGTACTCGGTATCAGCTATCTTCTGAAAAGGAGGCTTGCCACCCATGAGAACTAAACTGCAGAAATTTTTCACACGCCTGATTCTCAGTATACTCGGACTTTGCGTGATCGTTATTACACTCTTCCTTTTCCTTTATGTCTTCTGGAAAGGGAAAAAAGTATTTAGCCTGTCCTTCCTTCTGGACAAGCCTGCCGGTGTTCCACTTGGAACTGCAGGCGGTATCTATCCTGCACTGATGGGTTCCATTTACCTTGGCGCACTTTCTGCACTGATCGGCGGTGTCCTTGGTATCGGCGCTGCCATTTATCTTGTATTTTACAGCACCGGAAAACGATTTTCCGTCCTTGTAAATATGGCGATCACCGGACTTTCCGGAATCCCTTCGATCCTGTTCGGGCTGGTTGGATATACGCTTCTGATCTACCGTTTTGGACTTAGCCGCAGCCTTCTGTGTTCGGCACTGTGTGTTGCAGCAATGATCATTCCTTTTGTTGCAATCCGAGCAGAAAAGATTCTGGAAGAGAAGGGGCGTGAATATATGAAGAACTCCCTAAGTCTCGGACTTTCCCGTGAGTATACCCTCCGGAAACTGATCCTTCCGGTCTGCTTTGTAGAGCTTCTCGGAACCGTTGCGCTTGGAATGGCATACGGCATGGGTGCCGTTGCACCGATTTTATACACCGGAGCTGTCATGCAGGCAGATGTTCCGCATTCTCTCTCCGATCCGTTCATGTCACTTCCATATCACCTGTATATCCTTGTGAACAACGGATTTTCTCTGGATTATGCTTATGGAACCGCATTTGTACTGATGCTCTTCCTGCTCATCATCCAGTTAATATGTAAATTTATCACCTATCTACGAAAGGACAACTGATATGCTGAATATAGAAAATCTAAAATGTGGATTTGGAAAACACGAAATTCTTCACGGAATCAGCCTGACGATCCCGAAAGGACAGATTACAGCCATCGTTGGTCAGTCCGGCTGCGGAAAAACAACTTTTCTGAAAACCCTGAACCGGATGGTAGAAGAAGAAGGCGGCTATCTCTCAGGAACAATTACTTTAGAAGGAACCGATATCAAATCTCTTCCGAAAGAAAAACTCAGAAGGCGTGTTGGCATGGTTTTCCAACAGCCGATCGCTTTCCCGCACAGTATCGAAAAGAATCTGTCTTATGTACTGAAATACCACGGTGTCCGTAATAAGAAAGAGATTGCTGAGAAAATTACAGAGTCTCTGCAGAAAGCAAAACTCTACGATGAGGTCAAAGATCAACTGAAAAAATCCGCCCTCAAATTATCCGGCGGTCAGAAGCAGCGTCTTGCTATCGCACGAAGCCTCTGTGCCGGTCCGGAGATCCTGCTCCTTGACGAGCCGTGCTCCGCATTGGATATGAAGAATACAATTGCAATCGAAGAAACGCTTTTGGAGTTGAAAGACCAGTATACTTTCGTCATCGTCACACATAATCTGGCTCAGGCAAAGCGAATTGCCGATCAGGTGATCTTCATGGATCATGGAGAAGTACTGGAAGTGACGGAAAAAGAGAAATTCTTTGAAAATCCGGCATCGGAACCGGCGAAAGAACAGATACAGTATATGTAATAAAAAACGTCCGATTATCACATTTTACTCCGTGATAACCGGACGATTTTTTTATTTCTATTTTTTTATTTCAGCATTTCTCTGAGCAGTTCATTAACCATACCCGGATTTGCTTTTCCTTTCATTGCCTTCATGATCTGTCCAACCAGTGCGCCAAGTGCTTTTTCTTTTCCACCCTTGAAATCTTCCACTGCCTTTGGATTCTTTGCAATCACTTCTTCCGCAAGTGTGCGGAGTGCACCTTCATCGTTGACGGTCTTCAGTCCGTGATCCTCTACATATTTTTCCGGATCCACATCCTCTGCAAATACCTTTTCAAATACCTCTTTTGCTACAGAACTGTTGATGGTTCCCGCATCTGCAAGTTCGATCAGTTTTGCAAGGTTCTCCGGTGAAAATTTAATATCTGCCGGCTCCTGTCCGTTTTCATTTAACAGACGCATGGTTTCTACCATCAGCCAGTTGGACACCTTTTTCGGCTTGTTGCAGATTGCACAGGTTGCCTCAAAGAGATCTGCCATCTTCTTCGTTCCGGTAATGAGCTCCGCATCATAACGTGGAATATCATAATCTTTCTCATAACGTGCAAGTTTTTCATTTCTCAGCTCCGGCTGTTGGTCTTTGATCTTCTGGATCCATTCATCACTGATCACGATCGGCACCAGATCCGGTTCCGGGAAATAGCGATAGTCCTGCGCATCCTCTTTGGAACGCATTGCATAAGAATATTCTTTATTATCATCCCATCTTCTGGTTTCCTGAATGACTTTCTTTCCTTCTTCGATGAGTTCGATCTGTCTCTGTCTCTCTCCCTCGATCGCATGTGTAATCGCTTTAAAGGAGTTCAGGTTCTTCATCTCAGTACGTGTTCCAAACTCAGAAGCACCTACTTCACGAACCGAAAGATTGACGTCTGCTCGCATGGATCCTTCCTGAAGCTTACAGTCCGATGCTCCCAGATACTGGCAGATCATACGCAATTTTTCCAGATAAGCAATGACTTCATCTGCCGAACGCATATCCGGCTCCGATACAATCTCGATCAGCGGAACCCCACTTCGGTTATAATCTACTAAAGAGCAGTCCTCCCACTCATCATGGATCAGCTTTCCGGCATCCTCTTCCATATGCATCTCATGGATCCGGACTTTTTTCTTCTGCTCTCCGACTTCAATCTCTACATAGCCATCTCTCGCAATTGGCAGATAGAGCTGTGAAATCTGATAGTTCTGCGGGTTATCCGGATAGAAATAATTCTTACGGTCGAATTTGCACACCTGTGTGATCTTACAGTTTGTCGCAAGTCCTACTGCCATCGCATATTCTACTACTTTTTTATTTAATACCGGAAGGGAGCCCGGCATACCGGTACATACCGGGCAAGTATGTGTATTCGGTGCGCCCCCGAATGCGGTACTGCATCCACAGAAAATTTTTGTCTTTGTTGCAAGTTCTACGTGAACTTCCAGACCGATTACGGTTTCATACTGCTTTGACATCTATGCTTCCTCCTTTCCGGCTGCTTCTGTTTTGTCGTACATAGATACCCATTTTTTCTCTGTCAGGCACTCATAGGTATAAGCTGCTTGAAAAAGCTTCTTCTCCTGGAAGCAGTCTCCGATGAGCTGCATTCCAACCGGAAGTCCTTTCGCATCCCGTCCAACCGGAATACTAATCCCCGGAAGTCCTGCCAGGTTGACGGAAATCGTATAAATGTCGCCCAGATACATTTTGATCGGATCACTTAAGGAAGCTCCAAGCTTCGGTGCTGTCGTCGGTGCTGCCGGCGCCAGGATCATATCATATTTTGCAAATGCACTGTCAAATGCCTTTTTAATCAGTGCTTTTGTACGGAGTGCTTTCAGATAATAAGCATCATAATATCCGGAACTGAGTACGAAAGACCCAAGCATGATACGGCGCTTTACTTCCGGTCCGAAGCCCTCGGAGCGGGTCTTTTTGTACATCTGGTGAAGCTCTTCATAATCCTTTGTGCGGTATCCGTATTTCACACCGTCAAATCGGGACAGGTTGGAGCTTGCCTCTGCTGATGCGATGACATAATAAGCCGGAATCGCATATTTTACAAGTCCAAGATCAAATTCTTCAATCTCAGCTCCTGCATTTTTCAGAACCTCTGCGGCTTCCAGAATCGGTTTTTTCACTTCTTCGTCCAGACCTTCTCCAAAATAATCTTTTGGAATACCGATCTTCATCCCTTTTACATCGTTTACCAACGCACTCGTAAAATCCGTGTCCTGGCGTTCTACCGAAGTGCTGTCTTTTACATCATGGGATGCGATGGTCTCAAGAACCGTCGCACAGTCGGTTACGTCCCTTGCAACCGGTCCGATCTGGTCAAGAGATGATCCGTAAGCGATCAGTCCATAACGAGATACCGTTCCGTAGGTTGGCTTGATTCCAACGATTCCGCAGTAAGAACTTGGCTGACGGATCGATCCGCCGGTGTCAGATCCAAGAGCATATGGTACTTCCAGAGCCGCAACTGCCGCACAGGAGCCACCGGAAGATCCACCCGGTACATGCTCCAGATTCCACGGATTCTTTGTCTCTCCATAATAAGAAGTCTCAGTCGTGCTTCCCATCGCGAATTCATCCATATTAGTCTTTCCGATCACAACTGCACCTGCTTTTTCCAGATTCAGAACTGCTTCTGCTGAAAATGTCGGTACAAAATTACTCAGAATTTTTGAACTGCAGGTGGTCGTCACACCTTCCGTACACATGTTATCCTTGATCGCAACCGGTACTCCTGCAAGCGGTCCGGTCAGTGTTCCGTCATCGATCAGCTTCTGCACTTCTTCCGCTCTTTTTAAGGCAGCTTCTTTTTGAAGTGATACAAAACTGTTGACTTCTTTTTCTACTTTATCAATCTGTGCGAAGCAGGCTTCCACTGCTTCTTTTACTGTAACTTCTTTTGCCTGAATCTTTTTTCCAAGTTCAACGGCAGTAAGACCTTTCAAATCCATCTTTCGATTTCCTCCTATGCGAATGTTCTAGGTACTTTGTAGCTCTGTTCTTTCTGCTGCGGCGCATTTGCCAGCATTGCTTCGTGATTGTCTCCATTTGTCACTACATCCTCACGGAATACATTATTTACCGGAAATACATGTGACATCGGTTCAATTCCTTCTGTATCCAGTTCATTCAGGGTATCAATATAATCAAGCATGGTTTCCATATCTTTCTTTGCCTGCTCTTTTTCTTCGTCAGAAAGCTCCAGCTTTGCCAGGATTCCAACGTATTCGATTGTTTCATCCGAAATCTTGTTTGCCATTGTACTCGTCCTTTCTAATAATAATTATCGTAAAAGCTTTCGTACTCCTCCGATTCGATCCACTCACTCGGTGTAAGTTCTACTGTAAGTCCTTCCAGATCAACTTCTGTTCCATCGATCAGGACAATATTTTTCAGCTCCTGTGGAAATCCCGACTCTTCATTACCGATCAGCATTCCCATATAATTTTCGTATCCGGCGCTTACTGTCACGTCATAATCAAAAATCCCAAAACCTTCCACACATTTCACATCATAGACACCTGCAGGTACGTCTTTTCCTACTGTAAATTTATCCGATACGGTTTTCGATTCTGTAAGCGGATTTGCAATTGCTGTCAGATTCATCTGTGCATTCTCTGCTGTCATGTGAAGCTCCAGTGTATCCTCTACTATCACATAACATCCCGGAAATACTTCAAAGTCACTGACTTCTTCTTCCGTATTATCGTAGTCATCACCAAAATTGTACTGCACCCAGATATTATTTTTGCTGTCTGTCAGCTCTACCTGACCACTTCCACTTTTGCAGGTCAGTGTATAGGTCCCCTGTGGAAGATGTACACCGCCTTTATAAATTCCGGCTGTCAGGTCTGCTTCATAAAGTTCTCCTTCTTCCGGCATCACTTCCTGCACATCGCTGTACGGATCATCCTCGGTGTAACTGTCACTGTCATCATATGTATAGTCTTCAAAATAATTCTGAACCTCATGAATGATCGTTCCACCAAGCTCGCCTGCAAGTGTGGCAATGATCACAAAACCGGTCAGAAACTTTCCAAACTTCTTTTTCTTTTTTACCGAACGGCTGCTTTGTTGCATTGAAGATGATGTATAACTGTAACTCTGGTTTCCTGTCTGGCTGTAGCTTGTGCCTGCGGTATTGTAGCTCGCATTTGCTGCAGAATATCCATTTCCCGCCGGATTTACTTTTCCTGCTGCCGCATTCTTTGACGCCTTTTTTGCAGCTGCTTTCTTTGCATTTTTATCTGCATTCTTCGCCTTACGCACATTTTCCCGAGTCATGGTCTTTCCTTCATACGGCTTTTCCGCTTCCGTATGTATATGTGTCAGCGATTCTTCATGACCGGAATTTCCAAGTGTCACATACTGATCGTCATTCTTTGAATTGTCAAGCCCACACTCTGTGCAGATATTTCCGTTTAATTTTCCTCCACATAAGGAACATCTTCGTCTCATTTTGACCTCCCCCGCTGCCTCTTGTCAGCTTCCTTTTTTACCTGCCAGCCAGGGAGCTTCGTCTCTACGGAGTAAGTCTGCTTAAATCTCTCGGGAAGAGGGTTGTCTCACGGACGTTATCTTCACCAAGAAGCTGCATTGTCAGACGTTCCATTCCGATTCCAAGACCTCCATGCGGCGGCATACCATGTTTGAATGTATCCAGATAGGTCTCCAGTCCTTCTTCTGTCATTCCCCGCTTTTCAAGCTTTTCCATCAGCATATCGTAATCATGGATTCTCTGTCCTCCGGTCGTGATCTCAAGTCCACGGAACAAAAGGTCAAAACTGAGTGTGAATTTCTCATCCTGCGGATCATCCATTGCATAGAACGGTCGCTTCTTTGACGGGTAGTATGTTACAAATACAAAATCAGAACCCCATTCTTCTTTTGCATACTGTCCGATCAGATGCTCCTCCTCCGGTTCCAGGTCATATGGGTTGCGGATCTTACGATCGTATTTTTCTGAAACCTTCTGCTTTGCCTCATTAAAACGAATTGCCGGAATTTTAGAGACATCCGGAAGGGTCACGTCCAGGATTTTAAGCTCCTTCGCATAATCCTTTTTCAGAAGCTCCATCATATACTGAAGGAAGCCCGTTTCCATCGCCATGATATCTTCAAAGCTGTCGATATAACCCATTTCGAAATCCAGACTGGTGTATTCGTTCAGATGACGCTTGGTGTTGTGTTTTTCTGCTCTGAATACCGGTCCTGTCTCAAATACTCTGTCAAAAACACCAACCATCATCTGTTTGTACAGCTGTGGACTCTGTTCCAGCACTGCCGGACGATGGAAATAATCCAGTCGGAAGAGGTTAGATCCTCCTTCTGCTCCTTTTGCTCCGATCTTCGGGGTATGAATTTCTGTAAAACCTTCTTTATACAGGAACTCTCTGAATCCTCTTACGATTCCTTCCTGAATTTTAAACTTCGCTCTTTCCCTTACGTTCCGAAGAGAAATGGAACGATAGTTCAGCTTCGCTTCCAGCGAAGTGTTCAGTTTCCACTTTGAAACAGCAAGTGGAAGGCTGTCTTTTGGCATACTGAGTACTTTTATCTCACTCAGACGGATTTCAATTCCGTTCGGTGCCTTCTCTGATTCGGTCAGTTTTCCTGTTACTTCTACTGTAGCGGCTTCTCTTAAATCTTTCAAGTCAAATTTTGTAACGCCTTCTTCGTATACACACTGGACCAGACCTTCCCGTTTTCTCAGAATCACGAAGGCGACTGTTCCCATGTCACGAATTGTATGAACGGCTCCATTTACCTTCACTTCTTCTCCAAGTCTTCCCTCTTTCAGTAATTCACTAAGTTCCAGCGTTTCTTTTTCTTTTACACCTGTCATAAATTCCATGTCACAATCCTCCTAAAATATGTTTTGCTTTTGTCAACTTCGTATTCCGGATTGTTTTTTGATGTACATGGCACTAAGAAAGAATGTGCCTCGGCACATTCTCGCGCCGAGCGCGGTCGCTTGCGACATTCTTCATCTTCGTGCGAGTGCGCATCTCCGGCACGCAGTGCCTTTTGTTTCATAGGAAGTTCCTTCGGAATTTCCTATGAAATAAAAAAGCCCCGGAATACTTTTTCGTATTCCGGGACGGATAATCTGATGATCCGCGGTACCACCCGCATTGAATCCTTTGGGATTCCTCTCTTACATACGTAACGTGCATGAACCGTATTACCCTACTAAAGCACCTGTGCTTTCCATTCAGATAATCTGCTCCAGAGTGTTCCCTTCGCCTCATTCCTCAAACAGCGCTCTCAGTCGGTGACGCCGTATTCCTGTCAAGTTCCAGAAGCAAGAGTCTCTTTCATCGCTTTGCTTTGCTAAATTATTTTTAGATATTAGCACACGTTCTTTACTTTTTCAAGTATTTTCTTCTATTTTTTAATTTTTTCTCGTTAATTGTCAGCTTTTTTGCTTTTAAATCATCAATTCACTTTGTTTCTTTTTGTTTTTTGATTATTTCGTATGTTTATCCACGTATTTATTCTCTGTTTTGGAATAAACAATTTTCTGTTCCTTATATAAGCTGTAATATCCGGAAAGCAGATAGCTTACCGCAACCACAATACAGTAAAACGGCATCCCGTTAAATCCAAACAACTCTGCTGCAATCAAAAGAGATGTGATCGGACTGTTTGTAACTGAACAAAAGACACCAACCATTCCACATGCCGCACAGATATCTGTCGGTGCTGCAAGGATCGTAGACATAAAAGAACCAAGTGTCGCCCCGATAAACAGTGACGGTACGATCTCCCCACCCTTGAATCCGGCGCAGAGCGTCAGTGCCGTAAACAGCATTTTCAGAAGGAACATCTGTGGTCCTGCCGTCTCTTTAAAGCTTGCCTGGATCACACCTGTTCCAAGCCCCAGATAGGCATCTGTTCTGAGTGCAAAATACAAAATGATCACTCCTGCTGCCCCTGCAACCACACGCACATACGGATTCGGAAACCATTTCTTCAGATAATGTTCCCCATTATGCAGCACAATACAGAACAGTGCTCCGGCAAGCGCACACGCAATTGCCAGAATGATCGCTTTGATCGAATCCACACTGTAAAAATTTGGAACCGATTCTACCAAATACGGCGGAGTAACGGTCCTCACTTTCAGAAGCAGCGCAATCCCCTGTGCGGCAAATGCAGAAAATACACATGGCACCAGCGCGGCATAATACATCACACCAACACTGATCACTTCCATTGGAAATACAACCGCCGCCATCGGTGTCCCGAAAAGTGCTGAAAATGCGGCACTCATACTTGCCAGAATGATGATCTTCTTGTCACTCTCATTCAAATGCAGATATTTCGCACATACATTTCCTACACTTGCTCCAAACTGAAGTGCTGCACCCTCTCGTCCGGAAGATCCTCCAAACAGATGTGTGATCGCTGTCGATATCAGGATCAGTGGTGTCACCCATCCCGGAACCTCTTCCTCATCCGACCGGACTACTGTCAGAACCAGGTTCGTTCCGGAGTTCTTCTCCTGCCCGGTAATTTTGTATAGCCAGACGATCAAAAGACCTCCTAGCGGTAGCCCAAGAATGATCATCGGATTTGCCTGTCTAAACGAAGTCACCCATACAATCGCATAGGAAAATCCGCTGGCGATCAGTCCGATGAGACTTCCGATTACCCCGGACAAAACGATCCATTTGAACAATGAACCATACAGATTTTTCCATGCTTCTTTCATTTCTTTTAATTTTTCATTCATCCTTTGTTCCTCGTACTCTTATTTTCTTAAAAAAAGAATGTACCTTGGCACATTCTCGCGCCGAGCGCATTGCTGAGCGCCAGTGGCGCTCGTTAAGCAACGACCGAAGCGGAGCGTAGACCGC
>ERZ827037.125-NODE-125-length-91833-cov-14.684772_pt1 | contig 91833 bp, 90 predicted proteins | sample MGYA00519924_ERZ827037 | MGnify/ENA primary metagenome ERZ827037 (study PRJEB31778, sample SAMEA3449250) | human gut metagenome | biome: human gut; feature: human-associated habitat; material: faeces | place: United Kingdom | collected 2010/2012 ... | reverse complement strand
GTGTGCCGGAAACGATGGTACAGACTTTGTATGCAAGAGCAAAAGAAACAAAAAAACAAAATGCAAAGATTAAGGATGAGATTGCCGTAGAACTTGTGAAAAAGCTGGACTATGACTTTTCTATAGCAGATAAGGATAAAGCCATGAACTATGGTGTGATTGCAAGAACAATTGTATTAGACCGGATGGTTGAGCAATATTTAAAGAAGTATGAAAATGCAGTTGTTGTAAATCTTGCATGCGGACTGGATACCAGATGTTACCGGATGAAGGGAAAATATCTGCGCTGGTACAATGTGGATTTGCCGGAGACCATAAAGATAAGGCGGCAGTTTCTTCTAGAAACAGGTCCGATGTATCAGATTGCAAAATCCGCAATGGATGATTCTTACGTGGATGATATCGATTATCATGGAGAGAATGTTCTGGTGATAATTGAAGGTCTTACTATGTATTTGTGTGAAAAGGATATCAGAAAGATGCTTTCTATTATTGAAAGATCATTTCAGAAAGTAACCGTAATGGTTGAAACCATGTCACCATTTGTTGTAAAACATGTGAAAGAAAAATCTATAGAGGGCAGCAATGCCAAATTTACCTGGGGAGTTAAGAACGGAACAGAACTGCAAAAGGTTGTACCGAATTTTTCTGTTCTGCAGGAAGTCAGTCTTGTTGAGGGAATGAAAGAACTTATGCCTGTTTATTGTGTAATAGGTAAGATTCCAGCCGTTCAGAATATTTCGAACAAAATAATAGTTTTGGAGAAAGGTAAATGATATTAAGGAGATGATACAGATGAAGAAAAGACATTTTGATGTGGAATCAGATGGATTTTATGGTGCATACTGGAAATGCAAAACAGACTCAGACTGTGCAATGATAGCGATGATCGGGGATGATTCGGAGGATTATCTGGCGCGTACATCCGTGAAATGGTTACATAAACTCGGTGTGAATGTGATGACAATGTCACCTGGAAAAAAGGATTATGGACATCATAATTATCCGCTGGAACGTATAGAGAAAGCAATCAATTGGTTAAAAGTGCATGGTAATCAGAAGATAGGAATTGTCGGGGCATCTACTACAGGAACACTTGCCTTAACTGCCGCTTCTTATTTTGAGGATATTACATTAACGATTGGTCTGACGCCGAGTGACTTTGTCTGGCAGGGATTTATGCAGGGCAAAAAAGATGGCTGTAAGGAATGGCCGATTGAGGGAGAATCTCTTTTTTCTTACAAAGGAGAACCTCTTCCGTATATGCCTTTTTGCTATAAACATCCAGATTACTGGTATGTAATTGAGAAAGAAACAAAACGGACCGGTGATATGATTAATTCGAGAAAACTGTTTGATGATTCGGAAGCAGTTCATCCAATTACAGAAAATGAAATGATCAAGATTGAAAAAATTCATGGAACATTATTGCTCATTGGTGCTGATATCCAAAAGAATGCCAGAGAGCACGCCTGGATATTGACCAGCGGGTGAGAAATGCTGTTGCTGAGTGGAAGAGTGCAGAAAGACAGATAAAAATAGATAGAAGATATAAATATGGTATTTAAAACAATAGGAAATAAATCAAATCCAGTTATCTTGTATATACGGTAACTTTCCTATTTTTGAGGGATTTAACCATATGCAGTATCAAATTCACAATCCGAAAGGGTTTGCCAGAATGTTGGAAATGATTATTGAGACTGATAATATTATCCAGAACGGACTATGAAAAGTAACAAATGATGAAAATTGGCGCACATTTATAGACCCTGCATAAAACATGGCTTATAATGGTATTGTTTGAGTAATATGTGGAAAGTATCAAAACAGGGATTTCAATCTACTTTTTTGTTTAATTTTAATAGATGATTTGCTGAAATTATCGTAAAAGGAGGGCTTGTGTATGATGACGGATAAAAAAATCAAAAATTTCAATGAATTAGAATTTGCTGTATTTTGTATTGAAAATGTAGCGGCAAAGCTGGGGGTGAATGCAGAGCGCGTCTATCAGGCATTTACCGAAAAGAGCGACATTCTGAATGGCTATATTGTGCCGGGATATGAAGTGCTGCATACCCAGAGCCGAGAATATATCGTTGATGACCTCCTTGATGTGATAAAAGAAAGGGGAGTGGAAGTATGATTCTTTATCAGGGTTCTTTCTTAGAGATTGCGAAGCCGGATTTGGTCCATTCCCGCCCTAATGTGGATTTCGGGCGTGGCTTCTATGTCACGCCACTGTATGAACAGGCGGCGAAGTGGTGTGGCAAATTCAAACGCCGTGGAAAAGATTCGACAGATTATGACCTTGTAGTGGGCGGAGTTGCCAATGATAAGGTGTTCAATACGGTGGAGCTGTTTTTTGACGGACTGATTGATAAGACGGAAGCAATCAACCGCTTGCGTTACGAAAAACCGAATCTGCAAATTTGTTTTCGTACAGAGAAAGCATTGTCTCTGCTGTATTTTGAAGGGAGTGAAACACTATGATAGCAAATCCGATTTTGCTTCAGAAAAAATATAGCCGTGTTATCGAATGCTTTGCTAAACAGCAGGGACTTTCACTGGATGCGGCGTTGGATTTCTTTTATCATTCCCAGGTTTATCAGCTGATTCGTGACGGTGTTTCTGATATGCATTGTATGAGTGATATGTATCTGGCAGAGGAATTAAGACAGGAATATATAGAGAAGGTTCTGAAAAATTACCAAGAACACAATGATTAACGCCAATGGCACTGGAAATGGCGTTAATGGCGTTAATTATGGCGTTAATGATGACACTAATGACATTGAAGTGCCGGATACTATTGATAAAGTGCCAGATAAAATAGAAACAGTGCCAGATACTATGAAAAAATGCCGGATAGTGAACAGGAACGTGCGATTTTGAAGATAAAATCAATAAAAATGGAGGACTCGATTTCTCAGACCTTCCAGTGTATAATCTAACCAAGAAAGGTAATCAGAAAGGCACATACTGCAAATGATAAAGTAGTTATGGCTGCATATGGATTTAGTGCAAAAATGACTGAAGCCGACAGTGTTGCAGAGTTGATGAAATTGTATAAAAAATGACATAGGAGAAATAATGGATCGAAGAAATCTAAGTAATGTATTAGAACAATATATATTACGTTTTGATGAGTTAAATGAGAAAAGTGGAAATGACGAAGGGTATAAATGGAGGGCTGAATCACGGTTTAAAAATATTGGGATATAGATGCTCCTGATTTTGCAGAAATGTTTATAAATTCCATGCAGGAAACCAGTAACCTGATTGACAATGCAACGGTTCAGCCGATTGGCGGTATCCGGCTGCTTCTGAAACAGGAAAAGGAAGTCGAATTTGTACGCCAAAGCTTTCGCAATTTGTTTTGTGAAGATAGTGGAGATTTGGATAAGAGACAAAAACGGATTGATGAATTTATAGATACGGTCAATGCAAGGATAGAAAAAATACGTGAGCGGTTCGTGGAAATATCCACAAAGTAGAAATAGCGTCATTTACTATCTGAATTTATGGAAGCCGGAAGAAAATTATATTTTTAAGTCTACAGAAGCTACCGCATGGGCGAATTGCATAGAGTATGGTGACGATTTTGGAAGCGGAAAGACATTTTCATTAAAAAAATATTATAAAATGTGCGATGAGCTGTTAGAAGAAATTAAGGACAATCAGGAACTTCTGAAATTACATTCTAAAAGGATGGAAAAAGAGGTGGAAGGATATGATGATAAATTGCATATTTTGGTGTACGATATTATATATTGTGCACATACTTATGGGTTTTATAGAAATATGTCCATCTCTAATACGTCTACAAAGGAATGTATAAAAAAGGCAGCTAATCGGCAAAAGATTGAAGAATTGAATGAAGTCATTTCAAATGCAGAAGAATGCCTAAAGCAAGTTCAAGAGGAGATAGAACCATTACCAAATCTCACAGGAGAACAGGTTCAGCTACCCACAGGCTTTTGTAAATGGGTTTTTGACTTGTAATGAAATGGATGAAACAGTATTCAAGAGAAACGGAGAAAAAATAGAAAGTCTGAAGAAAAAAATAAAAAATGCACAGTTGGAGTTACAACTGTATAGCTGTTAATAGAAGAAACATGAAAAAAGCACTGAAAACCGTTGGATTATTGGTTTTACAGTGCTTTTTCTTTTGCCAAAGAGGAAAAATGCAGTGAACTTAAGTTTTGCTAAGTTTCACTGAGTTCTAATTTTACAGAGCGCCATTGTTTTTTTGGTTCAAATTTTCCACAATCATCACAGGTATAAGGCCAGTTGAGCATCATGAGAAAAACAACAGAGTATAAACTGTTTGAACAAAACCTGTAAAGAAAATAAACAAAGTAACTAATAAATTTCTTAGTTAGTTGATTCTATACGAAAACAGGATTATGATAATTATCGACATATGACGGAAATAAAAAAGGAGAAATTATGGCGCGACCAAGAAGATGCAGAAAAATCTGTACAGAACCTGCATATGACAGTTTTAAACCGGAAGGAATCTCTGTGGGAGAAGAGATTACTATGACCGTAGATGAATACGAAGTGATTCGACTGGTTGACCTGGAAAAATGTACACATGAACAGTGTGCAGAGCGAATGGGAATCTCAAGGACAACAGTGACTGAGATCTATGAATCCGCACGTTATAAACTGGCAGACAGTGTGGTAAATGGAAAAAAGTTACATATTTCAGGGGGCGACTATCAGTTATGTGATGGAAAGAATGTATTTTGCTGTAACAGACTCTGTAAAAGATCCGAAGAATCCGTCAGAAAAATAATCATTCAAAGAAAGGTTGGAGAACAGACAGCACTGAAAGAGGCAGGAATCCGGTTATATGGAGGCGTAAAAGGAAATGCAGATAAAGCGATAGAGGCTTATTTGAAAGGAAACCTTGACTATAATCCGGAAGTACACTGTACCACACACGAACATGGTCACTCCTGTGGCGAGCATCACTGTGGTGAAGAGAAACACGGATGTTCCGGAAATGGTGAAAATCAATAGGAAATAAAGTACTTTCTTTGGTTTTTCTCTAAAAAAAGTAGTGGTTTGATGTACTTAGGGCTAGACGTCGCGCTAGCGACTTGGTACAATAAAAAACAACATGGTTTTATACCAAAAGAAAGGACGATTTATTATGAAACTGAAAGTTGGCGTACAGCTTTTCTCGGTTATGACCGAGTTGGCAAATGACTACCTCAAAACTCTGGAGAATGTTGCAAAAGCAGGCTATAAGTATGTTGAGTATGTAGATGTTCCCGGCAACAGCCCCGAAGAAATCGGCAATAAAGTAAAAGAGCTTGGTCTGACTGCTATTGCAAGCCACGTACATTTTGATCCTTTTACCTCTACCCATGAAGATATGGTTAAGATTGTAGAAGACAACGTCAAGATGCATTCGGAAGCTATTATCCTGCCGATGGGTATCATGACCACAATGGAAGAGATCAAAACAGTTGCCGCAGCCTGTAATGAAATGGCTGCTCTGGCAAAAGCACACGGCATGGCTTTCTATTATCACAACCACTGTCAGGAATTTTATCAGGTTGAAGGCAAAACCGCTTATGAATGGCTGGTTGAACTGACCGATCCCGAACTGGTTTTCTTCGAAGTCGATACTTTCTGGGCAACCCGCGGCGGACAGAAGGCTGTTGAACTGATTAAAAAGCTCGGTTCCCGTGCAAAACTGATCCATCAGAAAGATATGGGTAAATCTGCTGATCCGATCAACCTGATTGAGGGTGTTACCGATCTGACCAGAGAGAACTACTGCGAAAAGATTTTCGGCCGTACAAATCCGACCGATATCTGCACCGTTGGCACCGGTATCATGGATATCCCCGAAATCGTTAAAACTGTAACTGAGCTTGACTATGCTCCTTACATTATTGTTGAACTTGACTGCTGCGCCCGTCAGACCGAAGAAGAGTACAACACCCCTCTTTCGCCTCTCGCAAGCATCAAAGCAAGCCGCGAGTATCTCGAAAGCGTTATCGGCTGATTTAAACTTAATAAAACGCGCTTCCTTCTCCGGAAAATGAGGTGACCCCAAAAAGTTAGACTTTTGCGAGACGATTTCGGTCGTCTCGTTTTTCTTTATGTAGCTAGGATATGAAGCCTGTATTGAACAGGGCTCATCCATCTTAACTTCTCTTTTATTCGTTTTTCATTGTAGTATTTTATAAAACGTTCTATCTTAGATTTTAATTCCTCGTAGCTATAGTAAACAACACCATAGTAAATTTCTTGCTTGAGCAGTCCAAAGAAGTTTTCCATTACAGAGTTATCCAGGCAGTTTCCCTTTCTTGACATACTTTGAAATATACGTTCTTCTTTTAGTCTATGAGAATATGCTTTCATTTGGTAAGCCCACCCTTGATCAGAATGAAAAGTTCTTCTGTACGGACAATCCGCAGTGATCTCAATTGCCTTATCTAAAGCATCCATTACGTTCTTTGCAGAAGGTTTCCGGTGTAAAGGTGCCTGACACCAATGGATTTATGCTGTTTCAAAACAAGCCTTGAGCATTTGCGCAAATTCTTCGATATAGTATCCGGATAGGATAAAAATATCCCCTTTCACGAAAGAGAAATTTTTGTGAAAGGGGATGTTTTTTACAAGTATAGTAAATGCATGTATTTTACAGAATGTCACTTCCATCCGGTATTTTAGAAATAATCTGTCGGTTGACACTGAACAGGAAAGTCAGTGAAACAACAAGAGATGCAACCTCTGCAATCGGGAAGCACCACCATACCACATGCAGTCCTCCGATCCGGGAAAGAAGGTAGGCTACCGGGATCAGGACCACGAGCTGACGAAGGATCGATACGATCATGCTGTATACTGCTTTTCCGAGAGCCTGGAATACTGTTCCACAGATGATACAGAACCAGGCGATCAGATAATGAACCCCGATGATACGTAGTGCAGGAATACCGATGGCGAGCATATCTTCGGAAGCATTGAACATTCCAAGAAGAACCTGTGGAATCAGCTCAAAAGATAAGAATCCGACAAAGGTCAGACAGAAAGCAGTGATCAGGCTGAGTTTGATCGTTTTGATCATACGTTTTCTGTTCTGTGCCCCGTAGTTGAAGGCGATGATCGGTGTGATACCATTGTTCAGACCGAACACCGGCATGAAGAAGAAACTCTGAAGCTTGAAATATACACCGAACACAGCGGTTGCTGTGGATGAGAAAGCAATCAGGATCCGGTTCATGGAGTACGTCATCACAGAGCCGATAGACTGCATGATGATCGAAGGAACACCGATCGCATAGATCGTTCCGATGATTTTGATATCCGGACGAAATCCCTGAAAATGGATCTTAATCTCTGTATTGAATTTGTGATTGCAGGTAAAGGCAACGACAGCAGCGACACACTGACCGATGACAGTTGCCACAGCAGCACCGGTGACACCCATGGCCGGACATCCAAGCAGACCGAAGATCATGATCGGATCCAGAATGATATTGGTAAGAGCTCCGCATAACTGGGAAGTCATGCTGAAAAGTGTTTTTCCGGTGGAGGTCAGAAGGCGTTCAAAGTAAATCTGTGCAAGTAAACCGAAAGAGAAAATCATAACGGTACGAAGATATTCGATGCCCATCTCCATGATCTCAGCATCCGCACCTTTGATCTGGCTGGCATAAAATGGTTTTACAACGGTAAAACCCAGAATCAAAAATACAAGATAACTTAAAAAATACAGAAAAGCTGCATTGACACCGATCTTATTGGCTTCTTTAAACTTATGTTCCCCCAGTGATCTGGAGAGCAGAGCATTCATACCGACACCGGTACCGGTTGCAACAGCAATCAGTAATGTCTGTAAAGGAAAGGCAAGAGAAACAGCAGTAAGAGCATTCTCAGAAAGCTTCGCCACGAAGATACTGTCAACGATGTTGTAAAGTGCCTGCACGAGCATGGAAATCATCATCGGTAACGACATATTAAATAAAAGTTTACCGATGGGCATAATTCCCATTTTATTTTCTGCTGCAGGGGCAGAAGTATTTTCTTTTGTCATAAGTCCTCCAATCTGTATGATATGTTTGGCTTCGCAGCGCAAAAAAGCGCCAATGGTTTATGATACCACTATTTGTTGTAAGATTCAAGAAAAAAGAAAAAGTTCATAATATTTTGCATTGAGAACCGGAAACGAAAACTGTATAATGGAGATAATACGAAAGACAGGAAAATGAGGTGTGGGAAGAGCAATGATTACATATAATTATGGGAACAGTCATTCACCGATCACTTTGCTCCAGATGGTGGGAGATCATGATCTGCCGGGAATAGAAAATGAGATCCGGGAGATCCACAGACTGACGAATCAGGAGTTTGCGTTTGTGGCAGTAAAAGTGGAAAACTGGAATCACGATCTTTCACCATGGAATGCTCCGGCTGTATTTGGAACGGAAGATTTTGGAGACGGTGCGGAAAATACACTGGAAGAAGTATTGCAATTGTGTACGGACAATGACCGCAAATACTGTATCGGTGGATATTCGATGGCAGGATTATTTGCCCTGTGGGCAGCCATGCAGACAGATCGCTTCAAAGGTGTCGCAGCAACATCTCCCTCGGTCTGGTTTCCGGGATTCCTGGAAGATATGAAGAGTCGGCGGGTAGGAAGTGACTGTATTTACCTGAGTCTTGGCGATAAAGAAGAAAAAACAAGGAATCCGGTGATGGCGCAGGTGGGAAACTGCATCAGAGAGACGTTTACCTGGCTGAAAGAAGAAGGAATACCGTGTACACTGGAATGGAATCACGGAGGCCATTTTAAAGAACCGGATATGAGGACCGCCCGGGCCTTCGCGTGGGTGCTGGAAGAACTTGCAAAGAAAGATTAGTATACTTTAAAATATGGAATGGAAAAATACGGGAGAATGAGAAAATGACAACGACAACGTTATGTTACATAGAAAACGAAGGCAAATACCTGATGCTTCACAGAGTAAAAAAGAAGAATGATATCAACGAGGGAAAATGGATCGGTGTCGGCGGTCATGTGGAATATCAGGAAAGCCCGGAGGAATGTCTGGTGCGTGAGGTGAAGGAAGAGACCGGGCTTACACTTACCTCGTATCGGTTCCGTGGTGTGGTGACATTTATCAGCGATACCTGCGAAGCGGAACTGATGTGCGTGTTCACAGCGGATGGATACACAGGGGAACTGATCGAATGCGATGAGGGAGAACTTTGCTGGGTAGATAAAACAGTTGTGCCAGAACTTCCGACCTGGGAGGGCGACAGAGTGTTTCTGGATATGCTTCTTTCCGGGGAAGAAAGATTTTTCTCGCTGAAATTAAGATATGAGGGAGATAAGCTTGTGGAGAAGAAAACTCATTTGTACTAAAAGATAGAGAGGAAGATTTATGCAAACAGTAGGAATAGATATCGGAACAACAACCATAAGCGGTGTGGTTCTGGAAAAAAACGGAACACAAAAACCCCGGATTCTTAAAGCAAAAACAATTGAAAACGGGAGCTTTCTTACAACGACAAAGGACTGGGAAAGGATCCAGGATGCAGAAAAGATTGTAAAGAAGAGCAGACAGATGCTGGATGATTTTCTGGACGAATATCCGGAAGTGGAAAAAATCGGACTTACCGGGCAGATGCATGGGATCGTCTATATCGACAAAGAAGGAACCTGTGTCAGTCCGTTGTATACCTGGCAGGATGCGAGAGGAAGTCTCTGTGAGGAGAATAACGGTTCCCTGACAGAAGAGATTCAGCAGACATGTAACGTGCAGGTGGCTTCCGGCTATGGAATAGTCACGCATATTTATAATTTGAGACATCATCTGATCCCGGATACGGCAGTGAGCTTCTGTACGATCATGGATTACTTCGGGATGCAGCTGACAGGAAGAAAAAAAGCAATGGTGCATGCAAGCAATGGAGCAAGTTTCGGATTCTTTAACGTACAGAAAAATGCTTTCATGACAGAAGAACTTTACAAAATGGGCGTGGAAGAACAGTGGCTTCCGCAAGTCTGCACCGGAATCGAAGCACTGGGAAGTTACAGAGAACGGATCGTGACCACCGCGATCGGCGATAATCAGGCAAGTTTTCTCGGAGCAGCGGGAAATGAGAATAATACATTGCTGGTAAATATGGGAACCGGCGGACAGATCTCAGTACTCTCAGATCAGTATTTTACAGCGGAGGGAATCGAAGCAAGACCTTTCTTACATGGTACTTACCTGCTTGCAGGAGCTTCTCTGTGCGGAGGAAAAGCGTATGCACTGCTGGAAAAATTCTTCAGAGAATTTGTGAAAGAGGCAACCGGACAGGAGAAACCTCTGTACAAAACCCTGGAGAAACTGGCAGGAGACGGGAAAGCATCCTGCACCGGAAGGGAAAACAGGCAAAAACTTCAGATAGAAACAACATTTGACGGAACCAGAGTACATCCGGAGCAAACCGGAAGTATTACCAATCTCAGTGTGGACAATTTCACACCGGCAGCGTTTGTTTACGGGACTCTCGAGGGAATGAGCAGGGAACTCTATCAGATGTATCAGACGATTCAGAACGGAACCGGAATGCAAATAAAACGCATGATCGGATCCGGAAACGGATTGCGAAAGAATCCGGTTCTCTGTGAGATTGTAGAAGAAATGTTTGGCGCGAAACTGGCATTGGCAGAATGTGAAGAAGAAGCGGCAACAGGGGCGGCATTGAGCAGTATGCAGCAGGATGAATAATTGAAAAGTATGGGATGTGATTAATTTCTGCAGTGATCATTGTATAGATTCCAGGCTTGCACAGGAGAATGAGAAAAATGTGAGAATGCATTTCAGCAGATTACAGTTATTAAAGCGTATGAAGAGGATGTTACATGAAACAGAAGCTGTTAGATGAACTGATGGAGGTATCTGAAGAAGAACAGAAATATCTGGATGGTCAGGGTGACATTGAAAGACAATTGTATGTGAAGGAAAAGATAGAGGAAATAGACAGGGAACTGCTGCTTAAAAGGGGTCAGCATTATGTAGAGATTATGTATGTGGCACAGGGCAGTATTACGCATTGCATAGAGGGAAAGGAATTAGTGCTTCATAAGGGTGATGTTTTTCAGGCAATTTAAGAAACGATATGGAATGACACCGCACAAATACCGAAAAGAAAACAGAAAAGACAAAAAATGATAACGTGGAAAATAAGATATGACCTTGCCATCTGGGCACATCATGGAATGTTTGCTGCCGGAGAGGATTTTGATCTCACATTCGGCCTCATGCATACAGCAGAGATTCTGGTAAAAATGCTGTCAATGAGACCTGATAAACTGCAGACAATCACACCTGATAATTTCAGACATCTGGCTAAAGATTTTAACGTTACCCTTTCAGAAGAGTTTCTGTATGATAAATAAAAATTTAAAAAGCTGAAAGTGAAAAGCAGCAGGAACAAGGCAACATGCAGTTCCGGCTGCTTTTCTATATATTAATATTCTCCAAGATCAAATAATTCATCAAAAGTTATCTTAAAATTCGGAAACATCACCAGTTGCAGCTCGTCTTTATTCTGAGCGGTGACGGTTTTGTAAAGATAGGGATACCCAGTACCATCTTCTCATGTCGGTCATAGTCTTGCAAAACAGATAAAACTTTGTTAAAATAACCAAAATTACAGTTCCGGCAGATGCTTTTCAGATTTTAGTGATGTTATCTTAGCACAAAGCTGTTTCGGAAATAACCGGGAAAAGGAGAAATCATATGAGCATTATAAAAAATGAAATACCAATATTGGAGTTTGATACAGAACAAACGGCAGTGATCAGCCCAGTGCATGAGAACCTGAATCTGGTTCTTCCGAAAAAATGTGTATTTGCCTTTCTTGGCGAATACATTGATGAATATGCGGAGAAGACCGGAGCGCAGATTGTAGCGTATTTTATCAGTATGACCAAAGAATATCCTGTTTATATAACAACATATAAAGGTGAAAAAATTGTGCTTTGCCAGGCACCGGTGGGTGCGGCGGCTGCGACACAGATTCTGGACTGGCTGATTGGATATGGAGTGCGTGAAATTATTTCCGCGGGCAGTTGCGGAGCGTTGGAGAAATTTGCAGAAGGAACTTTTCTGATACCGGAGAAAGCTTTGCGTGATGAAGGAACCTCATACCATTATGCTGCGCCTTCGAGATTTATGGAGATTAATAAAAGGGCAAGAAAAGCGATCGAAAAGACGATACTGGAACATGGGATGAAATATCAGGAAGTGATCACCTGGTCAACCGATGGATTTTTTCGTGAAACAAAAGAAAAGGTTGCATACAGGAAGGCAGAGGGATGCTCAGTAGTAGAAATGGAATGTTCAGCACTTGCCGCCTGTGCGGCATTCAGAGATGTGATCTGGGGAATGATATTATATACGGCGGACAGTCTTGCCGAGGTTGACAGATACGATGAGAGAGACTGGGGCGGCAATGCATATGAATATGCACTTACATTATGTATGGATTCTGTACTGGCGGTATAAAGAAAATCAGAGGAAGATATGACTTTTGTAAAAAACAGGGTTTTGTCTATGGAATCTGAGTGCTGCAGATGGTAAACTGATGATATTAAAAACGGGCAGAAAAAGTTCTGACCTGTTACTTTATATTGGGGGAAAGGAAGAACAGACATGAAAAACAAGGAGAATTTATACGCTTCGATTCCTTATGTGGACAAAAAGGTATCCCGAATTTTTGCAGGAACTGCATTTTCACCGATCCAGGACGGGGCAGATGGAACGGATTTTTTTGAGGCGGCTTTGGCCAATGGAATCAATGCTTTTGATACGGCAAGGGTATATATGGAGGCGGAGCATTCTTTTGGCAACTGGCTGGAAAAGAGTGGCAGACGGGAGGAGGTAGTCATTCTCAGCAAATGCGGCCATCCGGATGCCATGTGGAACAAACGGGTGAATGAGAAAGAGATGCGAAAAGATCTGAAGAAGTCACTGGAAGAGTTGAAAACCGATTATATTGATATCTATATGCTCCACCGGGACGATCCGGATACGGAGGTTGCAGTAGCCGTGGAAACCTTTAATGCCATGCATGAAGAAGGAAACATCGGTGCGTTTGGTGCATCGAACTGGACACATACAAGAATCGAGGAGGCCAATGAATATGCCTACAAACACAATTTGATCCCGTTTTCTGTTTCAAGCCCGAATTTCTGTTTGGCCCGACAGGTGGAAGATCCGTGGGGAGGTGGATGCGTCAATATTTCCGGACCGGAAAATCAAGAGGCCAGAGCATGGTATGAAAAAAATCAGATGCCGGTGATCGCGTATGCATCTTTGGGCAGAGGATTTTTCTCCGGCAGGATGAAAAGCGAGTATGCGGATCATGCCAGTGACTATCTGGATTCTTTTGCAATGACAGGCTATGCGTGTTCGGATAATTTTGAACGTCTCCACCGCTGTGAGATCATCGCAGAAAGACATGGGGTGACGGTAGCACAGATTGCCATGAACTGGATATTTTCCCATCCGTTGAATATTTTCGCTATCGCGAGTATGTCAAAAGCAGACAGGATGAAGGCGAACCGGGAAGCACTGCTGTTGCAACTTTCTGATGAAGAAATCGCGTATCTTAACCTGGAAACACCTGAATTCTGTGGGTAAACGATTCGTATAGTCTTGCGTATCTGATACAGAAAAGCTAAGATAAACGAGATGAGAAAAAAATAAAAGCTATTATCAAAGTGTGAGGTGAATACGCAATGAATTATTATGACCTTTCCAACCCGTCCACACCGCCAACCCGTGGATACCGGCTGGGGTTGTGGCGGCTTCGGAGACAGCGGATCTATCGTATCCTGATCGCTCTGGCAGCGATTCTTACCTATATTCTGATGTATCTGACACTGAAAAGAGACGATTATACGAATGATATGTTAAAAGCCATCGTTCTGCTGTTTTGTTCTGTGGCAGTGTTTCTGGCACTGTTACTGGTTGCACGCAATCGGATCGATGTCGTACGGATGAGAAAACGGGAAGTGCAGGAGCGGCATGATTACAATTATGCCATGTACCGTACCTTATATAAAAAGAAGGAAAAACTTCGCTCCATTACCCTGCTTCAGATGGCAAGGCAGCAGATCGAACTGCATCATCCACAGATGGCACTGCAGGCACTGGAGCTGGTGAAAAGGGAAAAATTGAATGTAGCACAGCTTCGCAGTTTTTATTTTTACCAGGCAGCAGCGCTATATCTGGATGCACAGGAGAGCTGGCAGGAAGCGCTGACCAGTTGTTATGCAATCCCACAAAAACCGCAGCAGTTATCACAAGAGGAAATCAAAAGCCTGTTTTTACCGGAGAGCAATCCGGACAAACTGGTGCTTGCTGTGAGTGACTGGGAGGAGCAGAAAGCTTCCTGGCCGGTGGTTACGATTCTGGCTGCGATTCTGATTTTGTATACCGGAGTCTATTACAGTGTCAATGGGTTACTGTCATGGCGGTATCATTACAGAGACTGGGTTGTGTATGTCTCCTTTTTCATTCTTTTCTTTGGGTGGACAGTGCTCACGTTGTACTGGCTGGTCAAACTGTTCCGGCTGATCGGAAAACAGACGGAAAAAGGAAAGGGTGCAAAGACTGTGCAGAAGATCTTTTTGGTGATTCTCTGGATCTGTCTCTTTTTGGGGAATAGCCTGATGCAGGTAGCTCAGATTTTTGGAAGTGATGCGGAGGTAGAGGTACAGCCGAATGGTGTGATCGAGATGAAGCATGAAAACTGGCTGGATCCGCCGGAGTATTATTATAACAAAGCTACCGGACTGTTTTTCCGCCGAACGCTGACACTGGATGAGATTATCGAATATGGAATCTCCGAGGAAACACTGGAAGACGATTCGACAGCGCATGCATCCGATGGGGAAACACAGAACGATAGCGGAACCGAAGAAGATCAGACAACCGGAGAGAATACGACAGATGCAAATATAGATGGAACCACAGAGAGCGGAGCAGATACCGAAACAGAAGATCCGCTGATGTCTCAGGCGCGGGCAGTCTATACATACATGAAAGAACATGGTGAGATAGCAGATGACGGAGATGTCTCCCAGGTGACTGCAAGTTGTAATGCAAAAGGAAACTTTTATGCCATATTTGAAAGCGGTGAAGAGAATGGCAACGGCTGGGACAATCGCCTGGTCTATGACCGGACATCAAAGAATGGAGAATGCGAGTTGTTTGTCTATGAGAGGGTGGAAACAGGAAAAGATACCCAGCTGCTCGGATTCTATGCAGTGAATAAGACAACCGGGGAAGTGATCTCAGGGGAAAAAACATCCTGGAGTGAGGTGGGAAGCGAAGCCTACCGGGAAGCTACCGGAGAATAAAAATAACAAAAAAGATACGATATCATATCATTGGTTTTCTTACGATATGATATCGTATCTTTTTTGCTTTACAGGAAATTGCTTTCCTGTAAAGCAAAAAACGCTTCGCGAGGATGCGCACTGCGGCGTATAAGGTAGATGTCGCAAGCGACCGCCGCAGGCGCGAGAATGTGCCAAGGCACATTCTTTATATATTGCGGTCAGCAAAAGTGCTGATCTGCTTCCCTTTATTTCAGCAGATTGTCATCTGTGAAGTAGTCGATGCGCATGGAGTGACGAACATCGTCCAATGTTTTGGCGGCGGTTTCTCTGGCTGCGGCGCTGCCTTTTTTCAGGATGTCGTATACGTCCGGCAGGTTTTTCTCCCACATTTTACGGCGGTTACGGATCGGCTCAAGTTCAGACTGAATAACGTTATTCAGGAATTTCTTTACTTTTACATCGCCCAGGCCACCGCGCTGATAGTGGGCTTTCAGTTCATCCAGGTTGTTGTAGTCCGGCAGGAATTCTTCAAAGTGTTCCGGGCGACAGAATGCGTCCAGATAGATGAATACCGGGTTGCCTTCCACTTTTCCGGGATCCTGCACACGGATGTGGTTCGGATCAGTGAACATGGACATGATCTTGGTCCTGATATCTTCCGATTCGTCGGACAGGTAGATGCAGTTGCCAAGGGATTTGCTCATTTTTGCCTTACCGTCGATACCCGGCAGACGCAGGCAGGCCTGGTTGCTTGGCAGGACGATCTTTGGCTCAGTCAGGGTTTCGCCGTATACGCTGTTGAACTTGTGTACGATTTCTTTACACTGTTCGATCATCGGCATCTGGTCTTCACCTACCGGCACACTTGTGGCACGGAAAGCGGTGATGTCAGCGGCCTGGCTGATCGGATAACAGAAGAATCCAACCGGGATGCTGGCTTCGAAGTTTCTCATCTGGATCTCAGCTTTTACAGTAGGGTTACGCTGTACACGGGATACGGTAACCAGATTCATATAGTAGAAAGTCAGCTCAGTCAGTTCCGGGATCATGGACTGGATGAAAATCGTGGATTTCTCCGGGTCCAGACCACAGGCAAGATAATCGAGTGCTACCTGCATGATGTTCTGACGAACTTTCTCAGGGTGTTCTGCATTATCGGTCAATGCCTGCGCATCGGCGATCATAATATAGATTTCGTCATAGTTGCCGGAGTTTTGTAATTTTACTCTTTCTTTCAGGGATCCGACATAATGACCCACATGAAGACGACCGGTTGGACGGTCGCCGGTTAAAATAATTTGCTTCATAAAAACTCTCCTTTGTGCTCTGTAAATAATGTGTAACTGCAGTATGCGTCTGACAGAGCAATATAAATTAATTATAAAGCCCGAGTAAGGGACTGTCAACAACGCAAAAGGGAAAATCGGGCGCGCCGTGAACAGAATTTTCCGAAATTTAGCAATTTAAAGTGGAAAAACATTAAATCGTATTGTGATAACTAAAAACACCTGTTATAATAACGAAAAGATGTTAAAGTCTTGAACTTGAATAAGGAAGGTAAGAAAAATGAATCAGTTGGAAATATTAAGAGAAAGTCTTGGACAGTGTGATGAAATTATTCTGGATGCACTGCTTATGCGTAACCGTATTGTAGAAGATATCATGGCATATAAAGAGGCAAATGGTATCCCGATCCTGCAGCCGGAACAGGAAGCAAAACAGAAAGAATGGCTGGAACGCCGGATGGCAGACAGACGCCATAAAGCAGAAGTGGAAGATGTCTTTGACAGCATTACACAGAACAGTAAGAAGATTCAGGCAAGAAAACTGTTCAACTATAATATCGTCCTGATCGGCTTCATGGGAGCAGGTAAGAGTACGATTTCTGAATTTTTGAAAACCGCATTTGCGATGGATGTAATCGAGATGGATCAGATCATCGCCGAGAGAGAAGGCATGAGTATCTCCGATATCTTCGAAGTGTATGGCGAGCAGTATTTCCGCGATCTGGAGACGAACCTGCTGATCGAGATGCAGTCGAGAACCAATGTGGTTATCTCCTGTGGTGGCGGTACTCCGATGAGAGAGTGCAACGTTGCGGAGATGAAGAAAAATGGTCGCGTCGTATTACTGACCGCAAAACCGGAGACGATTCTGGATCGTGTCAAAGACAGCCATGACCGTCCGCTGATCGAAAACAACAAGACGGTATCATTTATTGCGGAACTGATGGAAAAACGTAGAGAAAAATACGAGGCAGCTGCCGATATCGTCATCGAGACCGATGGAAAAGATGAGCTGCAGATCTGCGAAGAACTGATCCACAGACTGCGTCAGATGGATAACAAATAATTTATAAAAAGCACATAAAAAGCTGCAGAAGCAATGGAAAAACATTGTTTCTGCAGCTTTTTTGCGTTACCAAGCATACGACAAAAAGGTCCGGTGGACCTTTTTTAGTTACGCGAGCAAAGAGCCAAAGTTCGTGTCCCAATGATAACAGATACCGGGCAGGATCAGATCGTCCGGTAATCAAGTTCCCCTTGTGTCTGGTCAATGACAAACTGTTTGAAGATATCCACCACCGGCGGATGATAGGCATCTTTTAAGATTCCGTGTATTGCCTGTCTGCAGGAAAACTGTTATGTTGTCTGATAAACCCGTTCCTGGGTCATGATGCAGAACCGTTAAAACAGGCAGAAACACCGAAGAAGATCATGGTAATCGGTGGCGGTGTTGCCGGTCTGTGTGCAGCCTTTGTCGCAAAAGAAAGAGGCCATGAGGTTACTTTATACGAAGCAGGCGAAAAGCTTGGCGGAAATATGCGACTGGCCGCTTACCCGCCGGGAAAAGGTGATATCACAAACATGATCCGCAGCTACATTCATCGTTGCCAAAAAGATGGAGTTGAGATAAAATTGAACCACGAGGTGACAGCAGACTTCATCAAAGAGGAAAACCCGGACAGCGTGATTCTTGCAACAGGCTCCCGGACACTGGTACTGCCGATCGAAGGCATCGATCATCCGTCCATTATTTACGGATCAGATCTGCTGGAAGGAAAACGTGCAGCAGGTAAGAAAGTACTGGTAGTCGGCGGCGGAATGGTTGGCTGTGAGACAGCAGCCTTCCTTGGGGAACAGAACCACGAGGTAACAGTTATTGAATTCAGAGATACCGTAGGTGCAGATGTGATCCATGAGCACAGAGTATATCTGATGAAAGATTTCGAAGAATACGGTATCGGTCAGATTACTGGAGCACAAGTATGCAGATTCTTCGAAGACGGCGTAGAGTATGAGACAGCAGACGGCGAACATCACGAGGCCAGAGGCTACGATTCCGTTGTACTTTCCATGGGTTACAGAAATTATAATCCTCTTGAAGAACAGGTGAAAGCTATCGTACCGGATACCTATGTAATCGGTGATGCAATCCGTGCAAGACGTGCACTGGATGCAACGAAAGAAGCCTACGATGTGGCATCTCAGATTTAGACCCAAAACAGGAGGAAAAGAAGATGGAACAGAGAATCAAAGGAACAACAGGATTATTGGCACTGATTGGAAGCCCGGTAGGACATTCAGGATCCCCGGATATGTACAATTTCTGCTTCCGTTATCATAATCTGGATTATTGCTACATGGCTTTTGATATCAAAGAAGATCAGGTACCGGCAGCGCTGGATGCCATGCGTCTGTTTAACATGAGAGGATGCAACGTAACCATGCCGTGCAAAACCGCAGCAGCACAGAACATGGACGAATTATCCGATGCAGCAAGAATCATCGGTGCAGTCAATACAATCGTCAACGAAAACGGAAAACTGGTCGGTCATATGACAGACGGAATCGGATTCGTTGAAAACCTGAGAGACCACGGTGTAGATGTAAAAGGAAAGAAAATGGTAGTATTAGGTGCAGGTGGAGCCGCAACAGCGATCCAGGTGCAGTGTGCACTGGACGGAGCAGCATCTATTTCCATCTTTAACCCGAACGATCCTTTCCTGGATCGCGCAAAGAATACAGCTGCAAAGCTGAAAAAAGAAGTACCGGATTGCGATGTTCAGGTATTCTGTATCGAAGATCAGGACAAACTGAAAGAAGAGATCGCAAAAGCAGATATTCTGGTAAACGGAACAATGGCAGGGATGAAACCTCATGAAGATGTTTCCCTGATTACGGACAAATCCGTATTCCGTCCGGATCTGGTAGTATGCGATGTTGTATACAATCCGGAAGAAACAAAACTCCTCCGGGAAGCAAGAGAAGCCGGCTGTGCAAAGACCATCGGCGGAAAGGGCATGCTTCTGTGGCAGGGAGTTGCAGCCTACAAATTATATACCGGCCTGGATATGCCAGTAGAGGAATATAAAAAGTTCCAGGCGGAAAACGCAAAATAAAATGAGGTAAGAAATGAAACAGAACAGCAAGAAGAATTATGTGATAACCTCTCTCGCATTGTATTTTACGTATTTTATTCATGGAATAGGAGCGTCTGTTTTAGGACAGTAAAAACAGGAGAAGAGTAAAGCAAAATACAGAATAACGTAAAAAGCAGATAACAAAAAGAGAAGGCCTGTGGTAAGGGGAAATTACGGCAGGTCTTCTCTTTTTATCTTTATTATATAAAAGGATTATGAAATAGGTAGGAATTTGAAATTATGTTTTTAAAGCGTTGTTATTTTCTGTGTTACAGACTTTTGTGAATGATGTCCAGAACCTGTTTCAATTCATGGACACCGATCTGTCCAGGTGCAGAAGCTTTGGAAGCGGCACCGAAGGTCAGTGCGGAACCAAAGGTCTCACCGGTCAGACGGCTTACAACACCCGTTCCGGCCATAGACATGGTGATGATCGGGCGGTCTGCGTACTGTTCTGACATTTCCAGAGTGGCTTCTAAAAGTGTCAGAACATCTTTTTTGCAGGTTGGCATCAGAGCAATCTTAGGAATGTCTGCGCCGAGGGTCTGCATTTTCCTGAGACGGCGAACAATCTCGTCTTTCTCAGGGGTTTTTGCAAAGTCATGGTTGGAAGCGATGACTTTTACGCCATTTGCATGGGCATGAGAAATGATGGAGGTTACAATCTCATCCCCGGTAAATGCTTCCACATCCACCAGATCCACATAGCCGCTTTCCGCTACGGCTTTGTTTAACTGTGCATACTGTTCCGGAGAGATTTCTTTTTCTCCGCCTTCCTTGGAGGTTCGGAAAGTGAAGAGTACAGGAATCTCGCCCAGAGCTTCATGCAGCTGCTTAGCGGTGGCCAGAACTTTCTCAGTATCGAAGACGTCATCGTACCAGTCCACACGCCACTCTGCAACATCTACAGGCAGTGCGGAGAAGGTAGAGGCTTCTTTGAGGATTTCCTCGCGGGTTTTACCAACGATCGGAACACAGATCTTCGGTCTGCCTTCGCCGATGGTAATGTTTCTTACTTTTACAGTATTCATAGTGTTTTCCTTTCCTGTAATCCTGCTGCTCCATTGACAAGCATGGTAAATGCAATGATTACGCTTTATTTATTCCGGCGAACAGGAATCAGATCCGTGCCTGCACGAAAAACTGATCCCTGCCGCGAAACGTATGAAAGACGCAGTGCGCATTCCCTACGTTCATCCATATCGGTGGAGAAAAATCCGCCGATATATGATAACAATTAATCCAGATAACCTCTTTGGGTCAGATGGTAAAGAATATTTCTTCCTTCCATGGTTCCGTCGATAATACGGCGGGCTCTCTGGCTGTCACCGATGTTGATAATTTCCACATCGTCATCTGCGAAAGCATCCAGAAGCTGCGGGTACAGCTGACCTTTGGCTCTCATTCCCAGACATACGAATCCGTAACTGAAAGAAAGTTCGTATGCTCCCTCACTTCCTTTTACCAGGAAAGCGTCTGCTTTTACTTCAAGAAGAGAAGTTTTGGTAAGCTGGTGTACACCGTGCGCCTGCATCTGACATTTCATGTCATTTTTGGTTACCAGATCCAAATCACGGCCAATCTGATCCATCATTTTAACGATAGAGATATCTGCTTTACGTGCTGCAAAGAATTCCACAACATCCAGACCTACGGCACCGCCACCGATCACAGCGACTTTTTTGTCTTCCAGATCCTGCGGGAAATCGTTGATATGATGGATCATACCTAAGATAGAATAAACATTTCCGCCTTCTTTGTCAATATTATCCATCAGACCGTTGATCGGAGAAAGCAGAGGGGCGGAGCCGGTAGCATGAACGATCAGGTTCGGATGAAACTTGCGGATATTTCCCAGGGAAATATATGGTTTGCCGAATCTTTCTTTGACAGCTCTCGGCATGTAGGAACGCCATCCGTCTTGCATGTGGTTGGCATCAATCTGGTACCGGATAGATCCGTTCAGACCACAGGATATGTCGAAGATATCCACTTCTTCCTGTACATATTCCAGATATTTCAGAGTATCTTCCAAATTCTATCGGTTATTATAAATTTTATGAAACAAAAAACGACTGACTGAAATACGGATTCACATTGCATATCGGGCGGTGGAATGGTAAGATAAAACATATGTTTGAAAAAAGGAGAGGGATAGCATGAAAGAAGAACTGACGATCCGGGTGGTAAAGCCGGAAGATGCAAAAGGACTTCTGGAGATCTACGCGCCTTATGTGGAGAAAACAGCGATCACATTCGAATATGAAGTACCGTCGGAGGAAGAGTTCGCCGGACGGATCCGTCATATTCTGACGAAATACCCATATCTGGTACTGGAAGAAAACGGGGAGCTGCTGGGGTATGTGTATGCAGGGACATTTAAGGAGCGGTCTGCTTACGACTGGGCGGTAGAGACGACGATCTATATCCGGGAAGATCAGAAAAAGAGAGGACTTGGAAAGAAGATGTATGCGGCACTGGAACGGGTGTTGGAAAAGCAGAATATCACAAATCTGAATGCCTGCATCGGTGTGCCGGAAGTGCCGGATGAACATCTTGACCGCAACAGCATGGATTTTCATCATCATCTGGGATACCGGCTGGTGGGAGAATTCTATCAGTGCGGGTATAAGTTTGATACCTGGTATAACATGGTGTGGATGGAGAAAATAATCGGCGAACATCAAAAAAAACAGCCGGCGATGATCACGTTTCCGGAACTTTTAAAGAAAGATCCGACACCATGGGAAGCATAAAATCAGAGAAATAGTGGATGAAGCACAAAAAGAAAAATATGATGTAAGGAGAATTATATTACATGGAAGGAAATTTGACGAAGGGGCCTATTCTGAAGACGCTGACCAAACTGGCGATACCGATTATGGCGTCTTCCTTTCTGGGAACTTTATACAACATTACCGATATGGCATGGATCGGACTGCTCGGCTCAAAAGCAGTGGCTGGTATCGGTGTCGGAGGCATGTTCACCTGGCTGTCTCAGGGATTTGCATCTATGGCAAGGATGGGCGGACAGGTGCAGGTGGCGCAGTGTGTCGGAAGAGGAGATAAGGAAAAGGCTCATGGGTATGCCCAGGCGGCGGTTCAGCTGGCAACGGTGATGGGGCTGGTGTATGCACTGGTTGTACTTATTTTTACAAAGCAGATGATCGGATTTTTTAAACTGGAGGATCCGGAGGCGTATGCGGCGGCATTTGTCTACACAAAGATTGCCTGCGGACTGATCGTCTTTTCATTTTTGTCGGTGACACTGACCGGTATCTATACGGCGCAGGGAGATTCGAAAACACCGTTTTATGCGAACCTGATCGGTCTGGCGACGAATATGATCCTGGATCCGCTTCTGATTCTCGGATCGGGACCGCTTCCGAAACTGGGTGCGGCAGGAGGAGCCATTGCAACGGTAACGGCGCAGTTTATCGTTATGAGTATCATGATTCTTGGAATCGTGAAACAGAAGAAAGAAAATGTATTAAAAGGTATTACCCTGTTCGCAAAAATTCCGGCAGAATATCTGAACGGGATCTGCAAAATCGGAATTCCTACTGCGATACAGGGAATGGCATACTGCGTGATATCGATGGTAATCACCCGCATGGTATCGGCCTTTGGTGCAGAAGCCATCGCCACACAGCGTGTGGGAGGACAGATTGAATCCATATCCTGGAATACGGCAGACGGATTCGCCACCGCGTTAAATGCGTTTATCGCGCAGAACTATGGTGCGGGAGAGATGGGGCGTGTAAAGAAAGGATATCGGGCATCTCAGTGGACAGTCGGAATCTGGGGGATTTTTATTACGCTGTTGTTTGTGTGTGTTCCGCGTCCGATCGCAAATATTTTCTTCCATGAGCCGAAAGCGATTGCCACAGCGGTTGATTATCTGATCATCGTTGGATTCAGCGAAGCCTTTTTATGTATTGAGACAACGACAGTAGGAGCGCTTTCCGGACTGGGAAGGACACATCTATGCAGTGTGATCAGCATAATCTTTACCAGTGCCCGGATACCGCTGGCGATCATTCTTGGAGGAACTTCGCTGGGACTGAACGGTATCTGGTGGGCACTGTCATCGACTTCCATTGTTAAAGGTGTGCTGTTTGTGATTGTGTTCCAATGGGTAACCCGCACAAAAAAACAGGTGGCTGCCTGACGGAAAAACAGATACAGAATGTCAGAACGGAATCGGCAGAGACTTGGGGTCTTCGGTATTCCGGTAGGCAGAAGGGGTACAGCCCTTGCAACGTCTGAACTGACGGATAAAATAACTCATATTTTCGAAACCGGCGTTTAATGCAATCTCAGTGATGGGAAGCCGGGTGGAGAGCAGCTGGGAGGCCGCCTGGTTGACCCGGTATTCATTCAGGTAGGAAAACGGTGTTTTTCCTGCCTTTTCTTTAAAAAAACGGCAGAAATAATTCCGGTTCATATGAATTGTGCCGGCAAGGTCTTCCAGAGATATTTTTTCTCCGTAGTGAGATTCAATATAAGAAAATACAGCTTTTAACGGATTCACATCACCGGAAGTTTCTCCTGCCTGTGTACCGGGGATAAAGGACTGGCTGGCAAACAGCAGTTCCAGAATCTGCAACAGCGTGATCTTGATCGAGAGAGCGGCAGTCAGCGAGGTATCGCAGTTTCGGTACTCGTCGGCTGCTTTTTTTATGAGTGCAGCAATCTGAGCAGTGAGTTCCGGAGCAAGTGCTTCACTATCGGGAAACAGATATTTTCCGGTGCAAAGAGGTACCAGATAAGAGGTCTGGCAGGAATCTGTCTGAAGAAAATTCAGCATATCCAACCGGAAAACCAGCGCATAATGGTGGGAAAACGGACTGTTTCCAAACAGTCCGTGCAGTGTGCCGGGATTAATAAAATAAATATGTCCTTCCTGGAGCAACCGGGTACGGTTCTGGGTACGAAGTACAAGACTTCCTTTGGTAACATATATAAATTCCACTTCCTCATGCCAGTGATAAGGCACAAAGTATTGCCCGTAAGGATCTTCCTGAGAGTATGCCTGAAACGGAAGACCGAGAGAACCATGAGAGTGACTTTCGTGATAAGATAAGCTATTCATGTAAATACAGTCCTTTAATTAAAATTTAATCGAGTAATTATCTCAAAATGCTATGTTTATATTCTAAAGATATCACATGATTTTCAAAAAAGAAAGAGATGACGCATGGATCGCAGGGATATCGTGGATTATTCGTTACTGTTCATTGGTAATATCCCACGAAGCGTGTTACCGGGATCGGAGTGAACAGTAACGATTGCTCTGTTTTGTGTATTTCTTATGAAAAAGGGAAGAAACATACAGAAAGATATTACATAGGTGTCAAAAACAGAGCAACAGAAAGTGAATATAGTATAAAAAAATAGTAATATATTACAAGAAATGTGAAATGAAATATAGTATCCTGAATATATATGAAAACGAGTCTGAAAATACAGAAAATTTTCGGAAGAAAGAAAAGAGGACAAACATATGAGCAAAGCATGGTGGAAAAGTAGTGTTATTTATCAGATTTATCCAAGAAGTTTTGCAGATAGCAACGGAGACGGTATCGGTGATCTGAATGGTATTACCGCACATCTGGATTATCTGAAAGAACTGGGAGTTGATGTGATCTGGCTGTCACCAATCTATAAATCCCCGAACGATGACAATGGATATGATATCTCCGATTATCAGGATATCATGACCGATTTCGGAACAATGGAAGATTTTGACCGGATGATCGCTGAGATGCACAAACGAGGCATCAAACTGGTGATGGACCTGGTAGTAAACCACAGCTCCGATGAGCACAGATGGTTCCTGGAAAGCAAAAAATCAAAAGACAATCCGTATCGTGATTATTATATCTGGAAAGATCCGAAAGACGGCAAAGAGCCAAATAACTGGGGAGCATGCTTCGGAGGTTCTGTCTGGGAATTTGACGAAGAAACAGGGATGTATTATCTGCATTGCTTCTCCAAAAAACAGCCGGATCTGAACTGGGAGAACCCGGTAGTACGTGACGAAGTATTTAACATGATGACCTGGTGGTGTGAAAAAGGTGTAGATGGTTTCCGTATGGATGTTATCAGCATGATTTCCAAAGATCCTGCATATCCGGACGGAGAAATCCGTGATGGACTGCATGGCGATATGTCACCATATGTATGCAACGGACCTCATGTACATGAATATCTGCAGGAAATGAACCAGCGTGTACTTTCCAAATTTGATCTGATCACTGTTGGTGAAACACCAGGTGTTACCACAGAGGAAGCAAAGAAATATGCAAATCTGGATGGAAGCGAACTGAACATGGTATTCCAGTTCGAACACATGGGAACAACAGACGGAAAATACGGCAAATGGACCACTAAGAAACCGGAAATGAAAAAAGTCCGCGCGGTCATGAACAAATGGCAGAATGACCTGGAAGGAAAAGCATGGAACAGTCTGTACTGGGATAACCACGATCAGCCGCGTGCCGTATCTAGATTCGGTGATGACAGCCCGATGTACCGTGAGGTATCTGCAAAGATGATCGCAACCTGCCTGCATATGCTGAAAGGTTCTCCATATATCTATCAGGGCGAAGAAATTGGTATGACTAATGCATATTTCAAATCCATTGATGATTACAAAGATATCGAAGCCATCAACGCATACAAAGAGTATACCGAGAGCGGTCTGATGACAGAAGAAGAGATGCTGAACTGTCTGAAGATGGTCAGCCGTGACAATGCAAGAACTCCGATGCAGTGGGATGACAGCGCAAATGCCGGATTTACCACAGGAACGCCATGGATCAGTGTGAACAAAAACTATACACAGATCAACGCAAAGGCTGCCCTGGAAGACAAAGACAGTGTATTCTACTACTATCAGAAACTGATCCGGCTGCGTCATGAGAATGAGATTATCGTAGAAGGTGTATTCCACGGACTGCTGGAAGACAACGATGATATCTATGCATACGAGAGAACACTGGGCGATGAGAAACTGGTGGTAGCTTGTAACTTTACAAACAAAGAAGTACCTTGCGATCTGTTCGAAGGAAAAGAAGGCGAAGAACTGATCACCAACTACAAAAACCATGTAACAGGTGTTCTGCAGCCATATGAAACAAGAGTAATTCTCTACAAATAATAATAAAAAACAAGAAAATATACCGCTGATCCGAAAAGAATATGTATAATAATTTCGAAAAAGCGAAAAATCAGGAATGGGGTGTCGAGCGAAACTGTCGTTCGACACCCCATTTTTGACAAAATAAGCACTTCCTGTTCCATATAATAATACTTGTTTTCCAGTAAGTATTCCAGATGGAACAGGGGGTGCTTTTTGTCTTATACAATCTATCCGGATGAACTGTTTGTTACCAATCTGGTGATGGATTATTATTTACTCCGACTGGTAAAAAAACTGTGTGGAGGAAGGGCAGGAGTATTGGCTTCTCTTGGAGGAGCTGCTTTTGGAGCTTTGAGTTATTGTATGCTGATTCTTTTCCCCGTCAGCTTTCCGGTGAATACATTACTGGCATATGTGGCAATCAACACAATCATGGTGAGGTTTGGATGTGGACTGCGGACACCCGGAAGGCTCTGCGGTGGAATCGCCGGTCTGTACATAGCAGGATTCCTCATGGGAGGTATGCTGGAAGTCCTGAAACGATTCCTGGGATTTGCCGGGACAAAAGACGTGTTGCTGGCGGGAACCGTCTGTTACCTTGTGTATGCTGCTGTTCTTCCGCGATACCGGGAATGGAGAAAAAAAAGCAGGATCCGCTGCCGGGTAAGACTGCAGATGGAAGGGCAGATTACAGAGGTAAATGCCTTTTTTGATACAGGGAACAGCCTGTATGATCCGATCGCGCAAAAACCGGTAAGTATCATTCAAAAAGGAACTCTGGAAAAGCTTTGTGATGCAGATACAATGGAAAAATTACAGGAATTTCAGAGGGGAAAGGCAGAAAAAGAACCGGCCTTGTCGTTTCGGCGTATGCATCCACATTTTCTGGCTTATTCCAGTCTTGGCTGTTCTTGCGGGCTGCTGGTAGCAGTCACGCTGGATGTCATGTACCTGGAAAATGAAAACGTACAGAAAGTGATCCACGCTCCGGTGGTCGCTTTTTCGGGGGAAGACAGTTCTGCTTTCGGGGACTGTCAGATGATCTTACATCCAAATCTGATAGACAGTTAGGAGGAAATTCTATGATGCAGGCAGTATTACCCAGTCATTTTCGTATGCGTATGTTACCGGGTTTTTCCCGCATGCTGTGGAGAAAACCCGGAGAGGTGTATTATATCGGTGGAGCAGACGTACTGCCCAATCCGTTATCTCCTCAGCAGGAATCCGCAGTGATAGAGAGTCTGACAAAAGAGGACAGCCAGCAGGCGAGGGCAAGTCTGATCGAACACAATCTGCGCCTTGTGGTATACATCGCACAGAAGTTTGATAACACCGGTGTTGGAATGGAAGATCTGATATCTATTGGAACGATTGGACTGATCAAGGCAATTAACACCTTCAATCCGGAAAAAAAGATTAAACTTGCAACGTATGCGTCCCGCTGTATCGAAAACGAAATCCTGATGTATCTGAGAAGAAACAGCAGAACCCGCATGGAAGTCTCCATCGATGAACCGTTGAATGTGGACTGGGACGGGAATGAGCTGTTGCTTTCTGATATCCTCGGAACAGACGAAGATGTGATCTACAGGGATCTGGAGCACGAGGTGGAGTGTAAGCTTCTGGTAAAAGCTATTAACAAGCTAAATGCCAGAGAAAAGATGATCATCTGTCTTCGCTTCGGGCTGAATCAGCCGGATGGGAAAGAAAAAACGCAAAAAGAAGTTGCAGATCTTCTCGGAATATCTCAATCCTACATCTCCAGACTGGAAAAAAGGATCATGGTGCGGTTAAAAAAAGAAATTGTCCGCTATGAATAAACAGTTAAACGTAACTGTTCAGTACCTTCACAGTTACGAGCCAAAATGCATTTAAACGATAAAAACACGCTTTGCGAGTTTTTATCGTTATCGCGGCACTCCTCAAGGTTCCGTGCAAGCACGGACTTTGACTCGTTGCTCGCGTAAATCACCTTCGGTGATGGCATTTTGGCTTGTATGTCTCGGGATTTTGACATATTCATGTCAAAACACCTCGCGGGACAGTGGCTACTGAATAGTTACAGTTAAACTATGTTTATTGCTTGAAAGAAATGTCTGAAAACAGTATAATATAGAAAAACAAAAGCGAAAGTGAGGAGTTGCACCATGCATTGTGTGAAAAAAGTAACGGATGATTTATACTGGATCGGCGGTAGTGACCGCAGACTGGCTTTATTTGAAAATGTATACCCGATTCCAAGAGGAGTTTCTTATAACTCTTATGTCCTGCTGGACGAAAAAACGGTTCTGTTAGATACCGTGGACGCATCCATCAGCGGATTGTTTTTTGAAAATCTGGAATATGTACTGAACGGAAGGACACTGGATTACCTGATCGTCAACCATATGGAACCGGATCACTGCGCGGTCATCGGAGATGTGGTGAGAAGATACCCGGATGTAAAACTGGTATGTAATGCGAAAACAGTTCCTATGTTAAAACAGTTCTTTAATTTCCCGGTGGAAGACCGTACTGTGATTGTAAAAGAAATGGACACCCTGTGTACCGGAAAACATACCTTTGCCTTCGTGATGGCACCGATGGTGCACTGGCCGGAAGCTATGGTTTCCTATGATACTGTCGATAAGATCCTGTTTTCCGCAGATGGATTCGGAACGTTCGGAGCAATCAATGGAAACCTGTTTGCGGATGAAGTGAATTTTGAAAGAGACTGGCTGGATGATGCCAGAAGATATTTTATTAATATCGTAGGAAAATATGGCGTTCAGGTACAGAATCTTCTGAAAAAAGCAGCGACCCTGGAGATTAAAATGATCTGTCCTCTCCACGGACCAGTCTGGAGAGAGAATCTCGGATGGTTTATTGAAAAATACGATACCTGGAGCAGCTACAAACCGGAGGATCAGGCGGTTATGATCGCCTATGCATCCATCTATGGCAATACGGAAAATGCCGCTGAGATCCTGGCATCAAAACTGGCAGATAAAGGTGTAAAGAATATCGCCATGTACGATGTATCTGTGACAGATCCTTCGGTGATTGTATCCGAATCTTTCCGCTGCAGCCATCTGGTATTTGCCGCACCGAGCTATAACGGCGGTATCTTTACCAAGATGGAGACTGTACTGTCTGAATTGAAAGCACACAGTTTGCAGAACCGTACTGTAGCCATCATGGAAAACGGGACCTGGGCACCGGTTGCCGGAAGACAGATGCGGGAAATCTTTGCCGGTATGAAAAATATTGAACTCTTAGAGGAAGGTGTAACGATCCGTTCTGCGGTAAAAGAAGCACAGGAAGCATCTCTGGAAGCACTGGCTGAAAAAATCGCTTCTTCCTTACAATAAAAGGCAGGACAAAAAAGTCAAAATAATATACTTTTTTGTCAGTTTAATAGAGGAATTCTCCAAATTTTTATAGTATATTTATTTTAAACTATAATTATTAAGTATTCTCACAGTTACAAAATAAAAAATTAAAGGAGGTTTTTACAAACATGGGAATGGAAGAGTATAAGCTGGAAGCACATCCGGTAAGCAAAAAAGAAGCGATTATTCAGGGAGACTGTTATCGAATCACGATGCTGACATCTGCACTGGTACGTCTGGAATACAACAGCGAAGGTGTATTCGAGGACCGTGCAACACAGTCCGTACTGAACCGTGATTTCCCGGTACCGGAATTCAAGGTCGTTGAGGATGAAGAAGAGCTGGTTATTTATACAGATTCTCTGGAGATTCATTACAACAGAAAACCATTTGCAGCAAACGGTCTGTCTATCAAAGTCGTAGGCGGTGGTAGCGGCTGGGGAAGAAACTGGAATTACGGAGATGAACCGAGTGATCTTCTTGGAACAGCCCGCACACTGGACGGATGCGACGGTGCTATGAAACTGAGTGATGATGCTTATTTGAAGGGTGACACACCGATGAACGAAAAATACAGCGGCAAAGTCAAAATGGAGCATGGTATCATCTCAAGAAAAGGCTTTGCTGTTGTGGATGACAGTCATTCGATGGCACTGACAGAAGACGGATGGGTAAGTCCGAGACAGGGAGATGGCGAGGATCTGTATTTCTTCGGATATGGACATCGTTATCTGGAAAGTCTGAAAGATTTCTATTATCTGTGTGGAAAACAGCCGCTGCTGCCAAGATATGCATTTGGTAACTGGTGGAGCCGTTATCATCGTTACACAGAGGAGGAATATAAAGAACTGGTAGAACGTTTTGAAGACGAAAAACTGCCGTTCTCTGTAGCTGTTGTTGATATGGACTGGCATATTGTTGATGATGTAGATCCGAAATACGGAAGCGGCTGGACAGGATATACCTGGAACAAAAATTTCTTCCCGGATCCAAAAGGATTTATGTCCTGGCTGCATGAGCACAATATGAAGATTACGCTGAATGTGCATCCGGCTGACGGAATCCGTGCATATGAGGAACTGTATCCGCGCGTGGCAGAAAAGATGGGAATCGATCCTGAAAGTGAGATTGCAGTACAGTTTGATCCTGCAGATCCACATTTCATGGAAGTGTACCTGAAAGATCTGCATCATCCGCTGGAAGAAGAAGGCGTGGATTTCTGGTGGCTTGACTGGCAGCAGGGAACTGTTACCAAAGTGCCGGGACTTGATCCGCTGTGGATGCTGAACCATTATCATTATCTGGACAGCAGCTGGAAGGGTAATCGTCCGCTGACTTTCTCCAGATATGCAGGTGTGGGAAGTCACAGATATCCGGTAGGATTCTCAGGTGACAGTGTAATCTCATGGGAAAGCTTACAGTTCCAGCCATATTTTACCAATACAGCAAGCAACGTTGGATATGGATGGTGGAGCCATGATATCGGTGGCCATATGATGGGTATCCGTGACGATGAACTGATGGCAAGATGGGTAGAATACGGAGTATTCTCTCCGATTAACCGTCTGCACAGCACCGATAATCCGTTCAACGGAAAAGAACCATGGAAATTTGACAAGACCACACAGGGTGTTATGGAAGATTACCTGCGTCTGCGTCATGGAATGGTTCCATATCTGTACACCATGAACCGCAGAGCAAATTACGATGATCTGCCGCTGATCCAGCCAATGTATTATCTGGAGCCGGATCGTGAAGAAGCTTATCAGGTACCGAATGAATATTACTTTGGTTCTGAACTGCTGGTGTCCCCGATTACAGAGAAACAGGATCCGGAAGTGCGTGCAGCGAAAGTAACAACCTGGTTGCCGGAAGGAATGTGGGTTGATTTCTTCACGGGTATGGTATACCAGGGTGGCCGTATGATCGATCTGTGGAGAGGTGTAGAAGATATGCCTGTTCTGATGAAAGCAGGAGCTATCGTTCCGATGAAAGATATGGCTGATTATGACAGCAGCACCGATAACCCGAAAGCTATGGAAGTTCGTGTATTCCCGGCAGAAGACGGAACCTTCACTCTGTGGGAAGACCAGGGAGATACACCTGTAGATAAAGAAGAAAACTGGGTAGCTACACAGCTGACATTTACCGGCGGAGAAGAAGATACTTTCACCATCGGCAAAGCACTGGGCAATGTATCTGTGATTCCGGAAAGCAGAAGCTGGAAGGTAGTATTCATGGGTGTGGAAAAAGCATGCTGCAAAGTAACTGCAGACGGCGAAGAAGTAGCTGTAAAAGTTTCCTATGATAAAGCAATTGCAGCACTGACCGTAGAAGTACCGGAAACAGCAGTAGGAAAAGAAATCGTGATCACATTTGCAGACGGTATATCTCTTGCAGAAAACGATCTGGCCGGACGCTGCTATGCAATGCTTGATAAAGCTCAGATTCCGTACAACCTGAAATCTGATATTCAGGCAATCGTAGAAAAGATGGGCAAAGACGGTGTTGCAACACTGGCAACCATGAACCTGAGCCCGGCACTGTTCGGTGCAGTTCTGGAGATCCTGAATGCATAAGGGTGTGTGACGGAGCAGTTACATAGATAGGTAAATATAGATTCCCTGTCCGGATAAGGCGATAATGGAACGCCTGTCCGGGCAGGGAATTTTTGCGCATTGGATAAAGGATAAGGATTGCCGGTGATGTGTGGGAAAACGTTGATTTTGTGCGAAATTTTGTGTGGAAAAATAAGAATTTGAAAAAAATGCGGGAAGTGTGCTACAATATTCTCCGGAAAGAGAGTGTGAATGGAAAATGAAAAAAAGTACAACTTTCCGCTGGATTTTCTATGCCGGCGGGCTTCTGATCCTGGCGATGGGGATCATTCTGAATACCAAATCAGGTCTTGGCGTTTCGCCGATCATTTCTGTGGCTTACAGTATTTCTACTATATGGAACCTGAACTTTGGAAATACGACATTCGGGCTGTACACGGTGTTTGTTATCATCGAACTGATCTTACATACCTGCCATAATTACCGACAGCGGAGAGAAGAAAATCATGCGTTGGATGCGTCAACGAAGAAATCATTGCCGCTGATTCTGGGTATGGATCTTTTACAGCTGCCATTAAGTCTGGTATTTACCCGTTTTATGAATCTGTTTTCTTCCTGGATCCCGGCACCGGAACAGGTGGGGATGCGATTTGTTGTACTACTTTGCGGTATCATCCTGACGGGAATCGGAGCGGCAATGTCCTTAAATATGCGAATCGTGCCAAATCCGGGAGACGGAATCGTACAGGCAATCGCAGATACGATCCGAAAACCGGTTGGATTTACAAAAAACTGCTTTGATCTGTGCAATATCTGTATCACGATCACGGTGAGCCTCGTGTTTGCTCACAAACTGATCGGCGTGGGAATCGGAACGGTGGTTGCGGTTCTTGGTGTGGGACGTGTGATCGCGCTGTTTAATAAGATGTGTATGAAGAAGATGGTGACATTGGCTGGGGTGGAATATTAATTTAGCAGAGCGTGGTGGAAAATCGATGGTTCGGTAACCCCTTTTGTTATGAACAATGTTTTTTATGGATAAGATAAAAAAGAGTTTCTGTCTAATAAACGGAGCAGTTTGTTTATTAGACAAAAACTCTTTTATTTTTATGTGTACAACGAGCAAATGTCAAGATTTGCATGAGAACCTGATGACTATAGCAATATCAGGTTTTCGCATAGAAAATATATGCTGTTTTATTATATATAGAATGATAATAATGAATCAATCTAAGAAATCGGTTTGGCTCATCCGCGGACGATACGGATCAGGTTTTTATCAAGCATCAGCGTCCGGTTCCAAGGATTGATGATCACTCCTTCGATTTCTTCTACCGAAAGGGCGGAGAGAAATAATTTTTCGATATCTGTGAGAAAGGTAGACATCACACTGCCGCCGCCTTTTAGTTCCTCGCCAAAACTGGTAAAGGCTGCCCACCATTTTTTACCGTCATCGGTCTGGATCGCCTGAAGGCGCATCTGGTTGTCGCCAACCGGTGGTTCGACTGCAACGATCAGCTGTCCGTGAGCAAGCATCCGTCTGCGGAGTACGGTGAGCGCGTGGGCAAGCATTTCCTGGGATGGCTGCTGCTGCAATGCCAGAATTGCCTGTTCGATCTGTTCGTTATCCTGTAAACCTTCGTCTGTATGTGAAGTTTTGTTATCTGCCATAGTGGATTTCCTCATCTTTCTGAAACATAATAAAAACAGTATAGCACAAAAAGTTATGGTTCGAAAAGACGGAAATAAGAAGAACTGTCAAGGAGTAAAACTTTTTTTATTTTTGTCGGAAATGAATAGACAGTTTGCCAGCTGAGAATCATTTTAGTTGTAAAAACAAATACAATTAGGAGGATTCTTATTATGGCATTGAACAAGGTAGAGATCTGCGGCGTGAATACATCCAGGCTTCCGGTACTGACCAATGAGGAAAAAGAATTGCTCTTTGAAAAGATAAAAAAAGGGGACAAAGAGGCAAGAGAACTGTACATCAAAGGAAATCTCAGACTGGTGTTAAGCGTGATCAAGAGATTTTCCGGAAGCAATGAAAATGCGGATGATCTGTTTCAGATCGGCTGCATCGGGCTGATGAAGGCGATTGATAACTTTGATACGACTTTGCAGGTGAAATTTTCCACGTATGCGGTACCTATGATTATTGGTGAGATCCGGAGATACCTGCGGGACAACAGTACGATCCGGGTCAGCCGGTCACTGCGGGACACGGCTTACAAAGCAATCTATGCCCGGGAAAATTATCTGAAAAACAATCTCCGGGAACCAACGATTATGGAGATTGCGTCGGAAATTGGGATGGAAAAAGAGGAGATCGTTTACGCCTTGGATGCGATCCAAAGTCCGATGAGCCTGTACGAACCGGTGTATACTGAAGGTGGAGATACCCTGTATGTGATGGATCAGGTGAGCGATAAGAAAAATAAAGAAGAAAACTGGGTGGAAAATCTGGCATTGCAGGATGCGATGAATCGATTAAATGGCAGGGAACGTCATATTGTGAACCTGCGGTTTTACGAGGGCAAGACACAGATGGAAGTAGCCCAGGAGATCGGCATTTCCCAGGCACAGGTCAGCCGTCTGGAGAAAAATGCCCTGCGGGTGATGAGAAATTATCTCCGGTAGGGGATAGTGGCTTTTCTTTTTTGGGGGAGTTTGGTAAACTTAAGGAAAGCTGGTTTTGGAGGTTGATTACAATGGGAAGGGCAGCAGGAGTGAACTGGAAGAAAAGTTTGAAAAGCTGTCGTTCTGTTGGTAAAAATGGAAAAAGAATTGATACAGAAATTTTACAAATATAAGCTGGAGAAGAAACAAAGTGAAAAGGTCGAGTCGCATCTGTTATTTTCGACTCTTATGAAAGATAGACATTGTTTTTCTTTTGTAGGGGCAGGCGGGAAAAGTTCGCTGATCGAAGTTATGGCAACCTGGGGAACCAAGCAGGGGAAAAAGGTACTGGTAACGACGACCACGCATATTTTCCGACCGGAGCCGGAAAAACTGGCACGGACACCGGGAGATCTGGAACGTATCTGGGGCGCGGGAGACTGGGCGGTGATCGGAGAGGTGGAAGTGAAGCAGCCACAGAAACTAAAAATGCCGGATCCCGACTGGATGAGACAGGCGATGGCACTTGCGGATCTCGTCCTGATCGAAGCAGACGGATCAAAACGACTGCCCTGTAAAGTACCCGCCACGCACGAACCGGTCATTTTGCCGGAGACAGAGGTTGTGATTGCGGTTCTGGGACTTTCGGCGTTGGAGCAACCATTAAAGGAATGTTGTTTTCGGCTGGAAGAGGCGGAAAAGCTGTTGGAGGCGGATGAGGATCATCTGCTGAGCTGTGAGGATATGGCGAAGATTCTGGCATCTGAGGAAGGGCTTCGGAAAGATGTCGGAGGGAGAAAATATGTGGCTGTGTTGAATCAGTGCGACGATGATACGCGGAGAGAGGGAGGAGAACGGATCGGAGAAATGTTGCGTGGATGGGGCGTGGAGAATGTGGTTTTGACAAAATTACGTAACTGTCGAGCGAGGGGAGCAACTGTAAAGTTTTAAGGCGGCAGTATAGTATAGATTTGAAAATTACAATTGATTCAAATTATGCTGAAAATGAAAGCATGTTACTTGTTACTTAGCAGGTATTACTGATTCTTTATTATGAGAAAGACTGTTTGAGACAGTAGAAAATTCAGAAATTAATTATTAAAATTAAAGATATAATAGAAGCCCTGAAAAGCAGATGTCAGGAACTTCACTTCATACAGAAGACGTCTGATTATTAGAATTGACAGGGGTAAACAAAGGAGAATAACATGAGTGGATTTACACATTTTGATGAAAAAGGAAATGCCGTGATGGTGGATGTGCATGAAAAGGCAGACACTTACCGGGTAGCGGTGGCGCAGGGGACGATTACGGTCAACGAGGAGGTTTTTCAGGCAATCACAAATCACACGGCAAAAAAGGGGGATGTTCTCGGTATCGCGAGAATCGCCGGAATCATGGGGGCGAAAAAGAACGCGGAGTTGATTCCGTTGTGCCATATTATTGCACTGACAGACTGTGAGATTGAATTTGTACTCGATGAGAAAACCCGTCAGATCACGGCAACCTGCCGGACATCCTGTGTGGGAAAAACCGGTGTGGAGATGGAAGCTATGACGGGAGTCAGCGTGGCTCTTCTGACGATCTACGATATGTGTAAGGCGATGGATCGCGGCATGGTGATTTCCGAGATTCATCTGGTGGAAAAGATGGGCGGAAAGAGCGGACATTACAGAAACGAAAATGGATAACATATAAGAAAAAATGAAAAAGATTACGTTACGTCAGAAAAAAATAAATGAACAGAACACATGAAAAAAAGGGAAAGGGAATAGTAACAGGTGAACAGAATGGAAAAACGAAAATATAAAGTGGGAATTGTTACGCTGAGCGATAAAGGCTCCCGTGGAGAACGGGAAGATGTAAGTGGTCCGAAGATTCAGGAATTGCTTCCGGACGATCAGTATGAAGTAGTATCTTATCGGATTCTTCCGGACGAGCAGGCAGCTATTGAAAAAGAACTTTGCAGACTGGCAGATGAGGAGCATTGTGCGTTGGTTCTGACAACCGGTGGTACGGGATTTTCCGTGCGGGATGTGACGCCGGAAGCTACGCTCGCTGTAGCTGACCGGATAGCACCGGGGATTGCAGAGGCGATTCGGGCATACAGCCTGACGATCACACCGAGAGCAATGTTAAGCCGCGCAGCCAGTGCGATCCGCAAACAGACCCTGATCGTCAATCTTCCGGGAAGCCCGAAGGCAGTAGAGGAGAGTCTTACTTACATACTGAGTTCACTGGGACACGGGCTGGATATTCTTCTGGGAGAAGATGGGGAATGTGCACGGAAGTAGGAGGAAAAATGAGCGAAAAAGAAATTGTATTCTGCAAAAGCGGTGGATGTACCGCAAAACTGGGAGCCGGAGTGCTGGAACACATCCTGGAACGGCTTCCGAAGGGAAAAAAAGATGAAAATTTGCTGGTAGGATATGACAGCAAGGATGATGCAGCAGTATATCGCCTGAATGAGCACCAGGCAGTGGTACAGACATTGGATTTTTTTCCACCGATGGTAGAGGATCCGTATATATTTGGAAAAATAGCGGCGACGAATGCCCTGAGCGACATCTATGCCATGGGAGGAGAAGTAAAGACAGCACTGAATATTGTTTGTTTTCCGGAATCCATGGATCTGAATATCCTCGGAAAGATCTTACAGGGTGGAGCTGAAAAAGTACAGGAAGCGGGTGGAAGCCTGGCAGGTGGTCATTCGATCGCAGACAGTGATGTCAAATACGGTCTGTCCGTGACCGGTGTGGTAGATCCGAAAAAAATATGGGAAAACAACGGCGCAAAACCGGGCGATTGCCTGATTCTGACTAAACGACTGGGCGTAGGCATCCTCTGCGCCGCGAACCGTGTCAACCAGGCACCAAAAGGAGCGATGGAACAGGTGATTGCTTCCATGACAACACTGAACCGCAAAGCGTCTGAGATCGGACGAAAATACCCGGTACACGCCTGCACCGATGTCACCGGATTTGGATTCCTTGGGCATCTGCACGAAATGATGGACGGCAGACATTCCTGCAAAATCTACGCAGACCAGCTCCCGGTATTTGAAGGAGCGGAATCATGCGCAGAAGAATTCCTCCTGACCGCAGCAGGACAGAAAAACAGGAATCATCTGGAGCAGTATGTGCAGTTTGAGAATGTGTCGTTCGGGATGGAAGAAGTATTGTACGATCCGCAAACTTCCGGCGGACTGCTGTTTGCAGTGCCGGGAGAGGTGGTAGAAGAACTGCGCAAAGAACTGCGGGAGGCCGGACTTCCGGCGGAGATTGTCGGGAAAGTGATGGCGAGAGAAGACATAGAGATTCAGGTGGCAGGGCGCAAATAGAGACTTGAATGATCCGGCATACAAAACGTATCTGTCATTCTTTTTTCGCCCAGAAAGAACTGAGTACCTGGAGCGTGTCTGAAAAATCATTTCCGAAATCTGCAAGCCCCACTTTGCGGTATATTTTACCCTCATTCGGTTGCCGTAGCCCGCTACGCCGCCCTTATTCGGATAAAATCTCCCACAAACTGGGACTCGCAGCTCACGAAAAGCCTTTTTCAGACACGCTCTAATTCACACATCAGAGTTTCTATGTTTGATGATAGAATAGAAATCTTGCTGTTCATTTTACTACGAACAGCTTATTGGGCAGCATTTAATTTGCCGGACGTGGAGTTCATAGTCATTGGTAGATCATTGACAAGGATACCCGTCCGTTATAAATTAATAGATAGCTAATAGTATCTATCATCAATATGAAAAAATACACAGGAGGAACCGAAAATGAAAAAAACAGTAAATGCACTCGGAGATATCTGCCCGATCCCGTTAGTGAAAGCAAAGGAAGCCATCAAAGAACTGCAGGGTGCCGGAACGGTGGAGGTGCTGGTAGATAATGAGATTGCTGTGCAGAACCTGACCAAGATGGCAAACCAGAAAGGTTATGGCTGTAGTTCACGGAAAGTGAAAGAACAGGAATACCAGGTGAGGCTGACGGTTGGCGAGGCAGAGGCAACGCAGGAGACATCAGTGGAAGAAGCAGATTATGTAGTATGTGCACCGGCGAAGAAGAATCGGCTGGTGGTGATTTCTTCGAAAACGATGGGTGAGGGAAATGACGAACTGGGTGCTACGTTGTTGAAGGGATTTATTTACGCGCTGACACAGCAGGACGAGCTGCCGGATCAGATGCTCTTTTATAATGGGGGAGCATTCCTGACCTGTGAAGGTTCTCAGTCTCTGGAAGATCTGAAAATGCTGGAAGAACAGGGCGTGGAGATTCGTACCTGTGGTACCTGTCTGAACTTTTATGGAATATCCGATAAATTACAGGTGGGAGAAGTTACCAATATGTATGATATCGCAGAGCGGATGACAAAAGCCGACCAGATCATCAAGCCATGATATATCTGGATAACGCGGCAACATCGCTGCAAAAGCCGAAAGAGGTGGAAGAAGCTGTGGTTCGTGCCTTTCATACCATGGGGAATCCCGGACGGGGCGCACATGAGGCCACGTTGCAGGCGGGACGGTGTGTCTATCAGGTAAGAGAGCAGCTGGCAGAACTTTTTCATGCAGAAAAAGGAGAGCGGATCGCATTTACCTCGAACGCTACAGAGGCACTGAACACTGCGATTTTGGGGCTGTTTCATAAGGGGGATCATGTGATCACCACAGTCTGCGAACATAATTCGGTTCTTCGGCCTCTTTACCGGTTGCAGGAGGAAGGTGTGGAAGTCAGTTTTCTTTCAGCAGATGAAAATGGTGTGTTGGAGTATGAAAAACTTCCGGAGCTTGTCAGGGAGAATACAAAAGGTATCGTAATTACACATGCTTCCAATCTGACCGGAAATATTACCGACCTGGAAAGGATCCGGGAAGTAACAGAGAGCAGAGATTTGCTTTTGGTGGTAGACGGGTCGCAGACGGCGGGAATTTTACCGGTGGATGTACAGAAACAGGGAATAGATATCTTTTGCTTTACCGGGCATAAGGGACTTTTGGGACCCCAGGGAACCGGTGGACTTTATGTGCGTCCGGGAGTGGAGATTTGTCCGTTGAAGGTAGGCGGAAGCGGTATCCACAGCTTTGACCGGGAACATCCGAAAGCGATGCCGGAGCATCTGGAAGCCGGAACTATGAATGTCCATGGAATCGCTGGACTTGGTGGTGCGCTGGATTATCTGAAGAAAAAAGGAACAAAGGAGATTTTGCAGCGGGAGCGGCAATTGTTAAGACGGCTGGAAGAACAGATCAGGGAGATTCCCGGGATTCGTATTTATGGTGATCCGGACGGAAACTGGCGTGTGGGAATTCTTTCTTTTAATATAGGAGAAGAAGATTCTGCGTATGTTGCGGACTGGTTGTATGAGGAACATGGAATTGCTGTCCGGGCGGGGGCGCATTGCGCTCCGCTGATGCACCAGACGCTGGGAACAAAAGAACAGGGGGCTGTGAGAATCTCTGTGTCACACTGGAATACGGAGAAAGAAGTGGATCGAACGGCAGAGGCTTTGTGGGAGTTGTCAGGAATATGAGAATGAAAAAGAAAACATGGATTTTGACTTTCGAGAGTACGACGCAGGCGATGGCAGCAGAAAAATATGCCATGGAACAGAACCTGCCTGGACGTCTGATCCCGATTCCAAGGGAAATTACAGCAGGTTGTGGCCTTTCCTGGAAGGCAGTGCCGGAGGCAAGAGACGAGATTCTTACGGCACTGGAGAAAGCGGGCTGTCACTGGGAAGGAGAGTATATACTGGAATTGTAGAAAAACCTGAACGGCAGCTGTTTGGTTCCTTCAACTTGCAGGACAGTGACTGCTGAACAGCTGGTATAAATTTAATAATTCAGGAAAATACAGGAATGTATGGTGGACAAGGAGAAAAATGGAAGAAAATAAGCTGCATTATCATATGAAGGTGCGGGTGTTTCGAAAAGAAGGAGCTTTTGGTCCGGGAGTGGCGGAGTTGATGCACCATGTGGAAGAGACAGGGTCGCTCTCCGAGGCCTGTCGGTGCATGGGGATGGCGTATTCCAAGGGATGGCGTATTATGAAGCACGCGGAAGAAGATCTGGGGTTTCCTCTGATGGAAGGAAGCCGGGGCGGAAGCAGAGGCGGAAGGACCATGCTTACCGAGAAAGGAAAGGATTTTCTGCATCGATATGAAATGTTTATGGCGGAACTGAATCGGAGCGCCGGGGAATCTTTTATGAGATGGTTTGAAGCATAGACAGAGAAAGCATGCGCCGGAATATATATGGGATACTATGCGAAACGTGTTACCGGGAACGAAGTGCCCAGTAACTCATATGGGAAAAAGAGAGTCAATAAAAGCGTACAGAATTGACAAATAAATATAAGTATTGTAAAGTTATAAGTATGCAAGCGTTATTCTCAAATGAGAATAACGGAAGAGAAAGGAATTACAGATGAAAAAGAGTGATCTGATCATTGTCCGGGGAGCGGGGGATCTGGCGACCGGGACGATTCATCGACTGAAAAAAAGCGGATTTCATCTGCTGGTTCTGGAAACAGATCACCCGGCAGCGATCCGAAGACAGGTGGCACTGAGTGAAGCTGTGTACAGTGGAAGCACCTGTGTGGAGAATGTAGAGGCTGTCTGGATCGAAAGCGTGGAGCAGATGCGTCAGGTCTGGGAGGAAGGAAAAGTTCCGGTTCTGGTGGATCCGAAGGGAGAAAGTATCCGGTTACTGAAACCGAAGGTTGTGGTGGATGCGATCCTTGCAAAGAAAAATCTCGGAACAACAAAAGATATGGCACCGCTTACGATCGGACTTGGTCCTGGATTTTGTGCGGGTGCAGATGTGGATGTGGTGATCGAGACGAAACGTGGGCATAATCTTGGAAGGATTATCCGTCAGGGAAGTGCATATCCGAACACCGGGATTCCGGGAATCATCGGCGGCTACGGTGCAGAACGTGTCATTCATGCGCCGGCAGCAGGAAGAATGAAAAACAGAAGTAAAATCGGAGATATCGTGGAAGCCGGGCAGGTTCTGGCTGTGATAGAGGGAGAAGACGGATCGACAGAGGTATCAGCAACCATTGACGGACTTCTCCGTGGTCTGATCCGCGATGATTATCCGGTGACAAAGGGATTTAAGATCGCAGATATTGATCCGAGAAAAGAAGAACTGGCAAATTGTTTTACGATTTCAGACAAAGCCCGCTGTATCGCAGGAAGCGTGCTTGAAGTGATCTGTGAAGCAGTGGAGTAGGTAGAGGAGAACACGCATGAAATTAATGAAGACTGAAGACGCGATCGGGCAGGTCCTGTGTCATGATATCACACAGATCATTCCCGGGGTGACGAAAGATGCAGTATTCCGGAAAGGTCATATCATTACCGAGGAGGATATACCGGTACTTTTGAGTGTTGGAAAAGAACATATTTATATCTGGGAAAAAGATGAGCATATGCTTCATGAAAATGAGGCGGCACAGATTCTGTATGCAATGTGCAGAAATGAGCATATGCATCCTTCAGAGGTCAAAGAAGGGAAAATTGAGGTGATCGCTGACTGTGACGGACTGTTGAAAATAGACAGGGAAAAACTGAAAAAAGTCAACGGGCTTGGAGAAATGATGATTGCAACCCGTCACGGCAATACCTGCGTCAAAGAAGGAGATAAGCTTGCAGGAACCAGAATTATTCCGCTGGTTATAGAAAAAGAGAAGATGGAGCGGGCGAAAGCAGTCTGTCAGGATGGTCCGATTCTGACATTGAAACCGCTGCACGGGAAAAAAGTGGCGATTCTGACAACGGGAAGTGAAGTATACCATGGAAGAATCGAGGACAAATTTACTCCGGTACTGGTTGAAAAACTGAAAGAATATAACTGTGAAATGATCTTTCATGAAGTATATGATGATGATCATGAAGCAATCACCAAAGGCTGTCTGCAGGCAATCGAACAGGGGGCTGAGCTGGTACTTTGTACCGGCGGTATGAGTGTGGATCCGGATGACAAAACACCTCTGGCCATAAAAAACACAGGGGCGCGGATGGTTTCTTATGGTGCACCGGTACTTCCGGGAGCCATGTTCCTGTTGTCTTATTACCGGGAAGAGATCCCGATCGTAGGACTTCCGGGGTGTGTGATGTATGCAAAACGGACGATTTTTGATCTGGCACTGCCCCGTCTGCTGGCAGATGATGAGATCACAGCAGAGGAACTGGCAGCGTTGGGAGAGGGCGGTCTGTGCCTGAACTGTTCGGTCTGTACGTATCCAAACTGTGGTTTTGGAAAAGGATGGTAACAGGAAGATGCTGGATCGGTATGGAAGAGTGATCAATTATCTGCGTATATCCGTTACGGATCGTTGCAATCTGCGATGCTGCTACTGTATGCCGGAAGGCGTTCAGGATGTAGGAATGAAAAACATCCTGACTTTTGAGGAAATCTGGGAGATCGTGAGAACAGGCGTAAGCCTTGGTATCACGCACATCCGTATTACGGGCGGGGAACCGCTGGTGCGAAAAGGCTGTGTGAATCTGATCCGTGGAATCAGGGAGATTCCCGGGGTAGAGACTATTACTATGACGACCAATGGTGTTTTGCTTGGAAATTATGCGAAACAGTTAAAAGAAGCCGGTGTGGACGGCGTGAATATCAGCCTGGACACACTGGATCCGGAAGAATTCTATAAGATTACCGGAAAACGGGAACTGCAGGAAGTCCTGGCAGGAATCCGGGCGGCGAAGACTGCCGGATTGCCGGTAAAGCTGAATGCAGTGAATAGAAAAGAACTGGATCCGATTCCACTGGTGCGTTATGCACAGGAAGAAAACCTGCCCATTCGTTTTATTGAAATGATGCCAGTCGGATATGGCAAAAAATACGTGGGGAGAAGCAATGAAGAACTGCGGGAGACACTGGAGGCAGTCTGTGGAAATGCAGAATGTATGACCAATCGGGAAGAACTTTCCCGGATGGGCAGTGGGCCGGCGGTGTATTATCAGTTTTCAGATCTGAAAGTTCCGGTTGGGTTTATCAGTGCCATACACGGAAAATTCTGTGATACCTGTAACCGGGTCCGACTGACGGCAGAAGGATATCTGAAACTGTGTCTGTGCTATGATGAGGGGGAGGATCTTCGCCGGGTGCTCCGCGAAGGAGAGAAGGAAAATCTGCGAACAATCATGGAGCAGACGATTTTCCGAAAACCGGCGGCACACTGCTTTGAACATCCGGCCGAGATGACAGAGACACATGAAATGGTAAAAATTGGTGGATAGAGTAGACACAATAGAAAGGAACAGTTTTGGGAGTAATTAAAGGAATCTGTATCAGTGAAAAACGTGGTACAGCGAAACATGAAATCGAAGAGGCCATTTTGGCAAAGGACTGGGGGATTCAGGGAGACGCTCATGCGGGACACTGGCACAGACAGGTCAGCCTGTTATCTTATGAAAAAATCGAAGAATTTCGGAAAAAGGGTGCTGATATCGAACTTGGTGCCTTTGGGGAAAACCTGATCGTCAGCGGATATGATTTTCGCAACCTTGCGGTGGGAACCCGTTTTCAATGTGGAGAAGCCGTTCTGGAGATGACCCAGATCGGGAAAGAATGTCACAGCCACTGTGAGATTTATAAACGGATGGGTGAATGCATCATGCCCAGAGAAGGTGTATTTGCCATTGTGTTACATGGTGGTACGATCCGAAAAGGTGACCTATTGGAAAGAATAGAATAGCAGAAAAATCGTAACTGTTCAGTACCTTCATAGTTACGAAAAATCAAATAAAAGGAAACACAATCAATGAAAAAATTATATCAGTTGTTACTGGATCGATGGAATCAGAAGACAGATACGGTTCTGGTTACTATTGTAGAAGGAAATGGTTCTGTTCCGCGAACTACAGGGGCTTATATGGTAGTGGCTAAAAACGGAAGAATCTACGGAACTATCGGAGGCGGCAACCTGGAATATCAGGCAGTAAAAAAAGCCATGGAACTGGCAGGAACAGCTGCCCATTATGTGGAAAATTTTGATCTGGGAACCGGAGAAAACAGCGAACTGGGCATGGTCTGTGGAGGCAGAGTAAAAGTACTGTTTTACAGTGTCTGCGCACAGGATCCGGGCGTCGGAGAATTTTTAAAAGAAGCACTGGCGGCAGCAGATGAGGGAAAACCTTACTGGCTGGTTCTTCCATTTTCTGAAGGAACGCCCCGGATCCGAAGAGAGATCACAGAAGGAAGAGGACACTGCAGGATTCTGGAGGAAAACGGACAGAAGATTTACGCAGAAGAATTCTGTTACGATGGAAGGGTTTACATTTTTGGAGGCGGTCATCTGGCTCAGGAGCTGGTTCCCGTGCTCAGTCATCTGGGATTCTGGTGTATGGTCCTGGATGATCGGGAAGAATATACAGATCACTCTTTGTTTCCGGGAGTTCAGGAGACAAAGACCGTAGACTTTACAGCACTTTCGCAGATTCTGGAAGTAAAACCGGAAGACTATCTGGTGGTAGTCACGAGAGGGCATCGCTGTGATGCCGATGTGGAACGGTTTGCCTTGCGGACACCTGCTTCTTATATAGGTGTAGTGGGAAGTAAAAGAAAAACCCGGTACGTCAGAGAAAAATTGGCAAGCGAAGGCTTCACAGAGGAAGAACTGGATCAGGTGTATGCACCTATCGGAATCGAAATCGGAAGTGAAACACCGGCAGAGATCGCAATCAGCATCGCAGCACAGCTGATACAGGTCCGCGCAGACAAAACAGGAATGAGGAGAAAGAATGAATGAAGAAAAAAAGTGTAAGTATGTTACTTGCAACAGCTATGGTAGTGTCTCTGCTTACAGGATGCGGATCTAAGAACAACAGTGCGGCGGATACAACAAAAGAAGAGACAAAGACAGAAGCAACTGCAGAAGCAGCAGTTGACGAAAGCAATGATACAACAGCAGACAATGCAGGCGAAGAAACTACTATTACAGTATTTGCTGCCAAGAGTCTGAATCAGGTAATGGAAGAACTGATTACAAAGTTTCAGGAGACTCATCCAAATGTAAATGTACAGGGAAGTTATGACAGTTCAGGAACGCTGCTGACACAGATCGAAGAAGGTGCAGCCTGCGATGTGTTTTTCTCAGCAGCGGTAAAACAGATGGATCAGCTGGATGAGACAGATGGTCTGGTTGTGGACGGTACCCGTCATAATGTAGTAAATAACCAGGTGTGCCTGGTAACTTATAAAGAAAGTAACACAGAAGTAACCAGTCTGGAGGAACTGAACAAAGCCAGCAGTATCGCACTGGCAGATGGTTCGGTGCCGGTTGGAAAATACACCCGTCAGGCACTGGTAAATGCAGGAATTCTGGAAAAAGCTGACGATGTATCTACTATTCCGACAGCTACTGTTTCAGAAGCGCTGGGAGGTGTGGAGATCAATGAGTGTGCCAATGTTGGTGCGGTTACTTCCGCAGTAGCAGAAGGCTCCAATGAGGTAGGAACGGTATACTATTCCGATACTTATGGACTGGAGGATCGTCTGGAGATCTTGCAGGTCATTCCGTATGATCTGACCGGTGATGTTATCTATCCGGTGGCACAGGTACAGAATCCGGAAGCAGAAGAACTGGAATCCACAACAGCCAAGGAATTCATAGATTTTCTGATCACCGATGATGCAAAGACCATTTTCCGGAAATACTACTTTGATACAGATGTAGAGAACTAATCAGACTTTTTGAAATAATATAATAAAAATACATATTTTCCGCCGCAACAGGATGTTACGGCGTGGAAAAGATTAGAATGGAGACACGAATGGAACAGATGATGGAATTTATGAAGGGGCTGGACTGGAGTCCTCTGCTGATCTCATTAAAGACTGGAGTGGTGGCTACCATTCTTTCTTTTTTTGGAGGAATCTATGCGGCAAGACAGGTGGTAAAAGCAGGTCCGAAGACAAAAGCGGTGATGGACGGGATTCTGACCCTTCCGATGGTACTTCCTCCCACAGTTGCCGGATTTTTCCTGCTTCTGATTTTCAGTGTGCGGCGGCCGTTTGGTGCTGCGTTGTATGGAAATTTTGGAATCAAGGTGGTACAGACCTGGCTTGGCTGTATTCTGGCGGCAACGGTAATTGCTTTTCCACTGATGTACCGGAATGCCAGAGCTGCTTTTGAACAGGTGGAAGCCAACCTGGTTTATGCGGCAAGAACGCTTGGTATGTCGGAAATAAAGATTTTCTGGAAAGTAGTGATTCCATCTGCCGGACCGGGTATTCTTTCAGGAACGATTCTGACATTTGCCAGGGCTATGGGTGAGTATGGGGCAACTTCCATGCTGGCGGGAAATATCCCGGGAAAGACAGGGACGATCTCTCAGAAGATCGCCATGGTTATCCAGGATGGCGACTATGGGACAGCAGGTTTCTGGGTCGTTGTGATCATGCTGATTGCTTTTTTTGTGGTGCTGGTGATGAACCTGCTTGGATCCGGTGGTAATAAACATAAAAAACGGTGGTAAGGAGGGCGGATATGCTGCAGGTAAGGATAAAAAAGAAACTGGGGAATTTTCTGCTGGATGTGGATTTTTCCATGGATGGAGGCATATTTGCCATTCTGGGAGCTTCCGGATGCGGAAAAAGTATGACGTTAAAATGTATTGCAGGTATCGAACGGCCGGATGAGGGAAGAATTGTTTTGAATGACAGGGTACTCTTTGATTCGGCAAAACGGATTAATCTGCCACCGCAGAAACGAAAAGTCGGATATATGTTTCAGGATTACGCATTGTTTCCTACAATGAATGTGGTACAGAATATTCAGGCAGGGATGGGGAGAAAGCCGGATCCGAAAAAAGTCAGGGAATATATTACAGGATTTCAGCTTGGCGGACTGGAACGTCATATGCCGGATCAGCTCTCCGGTGGACAAAAACAACGGGTAGCCATGGCACGTATGCTGGCAGCAGAGCCGGAAGTATTGCTTCTGGATGAACCGTTTGCCGCATTGGACAGCTATCTGAAATGGAAAATGGAACAACAGATGCTGGAACTTTTACAAAAAGTACAGACACCGGTACTGTTTGTATCTCACAGCCGGGATGAAGTCTATCGACTGTGTGATACGGTCAGCTGTATTCATCAGGGGCGGATGGAAGTGATCGAACCGGTAAAAGAATTTTTCCGGAATCCGAAGACGAAGACGGCGGCACTTTTATCCGGATGTAAGAATATCTGCGCGGTGGAAGCTATGGAAAGCCACAGAGATGGAAACTGGTTGTGGACATCGGACTGGGGAGTTGGCATCCGGGTATCGAAAGAAGCTTTACAGGCACGGACCATCGGGATCCGCGCCCACTTTTTTACAAAGGAAAAACCGTCGGAAGGATGTTACAGTGAGTTCCCGGTGGGAGAATACCGAATTATGGAAGATCCCTTTGAATGGAATGTTTCCTTCCGAAAAGACAGATCCTGCGAGTGGCTGCAATGGAAAACAGCGAAAACGGACTGGGATCCGTCGGAGGGTGTGCCGGAAAAATTGTATGTAAAAGAAGAAAATCTGTTGTTGCTGGATATCGATACAGATAACAGAAGATGAGAGAAACAGCCAATGGATCAGGGAGCGGGCCTGAAGAACATTCTGATGACTGCCAGGAGAGCAATCACAGTTTCTTCAGGCATTTTTTCTCATCGATTTCCACAAGAATAATATCTTCCCCGATCTGACAGATGCATTCCCAGGGGATACAGAATTCGCTGTCTCTTCCAAGAAAACAGCAGAATTTTCCGGGGCCTGGGATGATGATGGCAGAAATCCGTCCGCTGCAGGGATCAAATTCCACATCCACGGGACAGCCAAGGGTTTTACAGTTGCAGGTATTGATGACTTCTTTTTGTTTCAGATCAATAATTCGCATAAAAAACCTGATTTTTATACTTCTTTTATATTAATTATATGTTTTGTGGTTAATTGTCTTGACGGTAAGTTTGCGATTATATTATGATGGGAAAAGATAAAGCATCCACTGTGTGAGGAATACAGGAGTGATGAAAGTTACAGGAAAATAAGAAAACTGTGAGACAATTGAACGGGAAAATAAGAGGATACAGAAGAATACCGGACAATCAGAGGCAGTTTGCGGAAAGAGAAGGATGAAATATGAAGTGTCCGTTTTGTAATCAGGATAATACCCGGGTTGTGGATTCACGCCCGGCGGATGACAACACTGCCATCCGGAGAAGAAGAATGTGTGATGCGTGTGGAAAACGATTTACCACTTATGAGAAAGTGGAGACGATTCCGTTGATCGTGATCAAAAAAGACCAGAACAGGGAACAGTTTGACAGATCCAAGATAGAGGCCGGTGTCCTTCGTGCCTGCCACAAACGGCCGGTATCAGCAGAACAGATCCACCGGCTGGTAGATGATGTGGAAACAGAGGTGTTTAATCTGGAAGAGCGGGAGATCCCAAGCTCTGTGATCGGAGAAATCGTGATGGATAAACTCAAAGATCTGGAAGCGGTTGCCTATGTCCGTTTCGCTTCTGTGTATCGGGAGTTTAAAGATGTGAATACCTTTATGGATGAACTGAAAAAAATCCTGAAATAGCATATAAATCATAAGGATTCCGGGTTTGACAAAAAGAAGGTAATGAGCTACAATTGAAAAGATACATAATCACTGAATTAGTGTGCTAAAGTAAAAGAAAATAAAAACGAATGGAGGCAGATACAATGAAGACTTTTGATAAATCTTCCAAACTGGATAACGTATTATACGATGTAAGAGGACCCGTGGTGGACGAGGCGGCCAGAATGGAAGCGGATGGTCTCAGTATTCTGAAACTGAATATCGGTAATCCGGCTCCATTTGGATTTAATGCACCGGAAGAAGTTATTCTGGATATGAGACAGTCATTGTGGGAATGTCAGGGATATTCAGATTCCAAGGGACTGTTTTCCGCAAGAAAAGCAATCATGCAGTACTGTCAGTTAAAGAAAATTCCGGGTGTGACGATGGACGATATCTATACAGGTAACGGTGTCAGCGAACTGATCAATCTGAGCATGCAGGCACTGTTAAATGATGGTGATGAGATTCTGATTCCGGCACCGGATTATCCGCTGTGGACCGCAACAGCTACACTGGCTGGTGGAAAAGTCGTACATTATATCTGCGATGAAGAGTCCGACTGGAATCCGGATATCGCGGATATCAGAAGCAAGATCACAGATAAGACAAAAGCTATTGTTATCATCAACCCGAACAATCCGACCGGTGCGCTGTATTCCAAAGAGATCCTGGAAGAAATCGTGAAAGTGGCAGAAGAATTCGGACTGATCATTTTCTCAGATGAGATTTATGACCGTCTGGTGATGGATGGACTGAAACATATTTCCATCGCATCGATTGCACCAAAAAATGTATTCTGTGTGACATTCAGCGGTCTGTCCAAATCTCATATGATCGCAGGATTCCGTGTGGGTTGGATGGTATTGAGCGGTAATAAAAAAGCGGCAGCAGGTTATATCGAGGGAATCAAGATGCTTTCCAATATGCGTCTGTGTTCCAATGTACCGGCTCAGTCGATCATTCAGACCGCACTTGGTGGCTATCAGAGTGTGGAAGAGTATCTGCAGCCGGGTGGAAGAATCTATGAACAGAGAGAAGTCATCTATAAATTGTTAAACGATATCCCGGGTGTATCAGCGAAGAAACCGAAAGCCGCATTCTACATTTTCCCGAAACTGGATGTGGAAAAATTCAATATCTACGACGATGAGAAATTTGCCCTGGATCTGCTGAGAGAAAAGAGAATCCTGATCGTGCATGGTGGCGGTTTCAACTGGGGACAGCCGGATCATTTCCGTGTGGTATATCTGCCGAGAATTGCAGATCTTGAGAAGGCGACAAAGAAACTGGGAGAATTTCTGGATGGATATCATCAGAAATAGAAAAAATGTTATGGATATACAAAAAAGAGAGAAGATGGAACTTTTATGGAGTTCTGTCTTCTCTCTTCTCTCTTCTATATTGTGTTGTATATCAATAATTAGTCCGGTGGACCAATCTTGATTTAAAGTTCATGTTTATTCCTGTACATGATCCAGTCCCTGTGCGAGAATAGTTGCCACATGCGTGTCAGCCAGAGAGTAATATACGGTTTTCCCATCTCTTCGGAATTTGACCAGCGCCGACTGCTTTAACACACGTAACTGATGGGAGATGGCACTCTGTGTCATACCCAGAAGTTCTGCGATGTCGCAGACGCAAAGTTCACCACCGGATAATGCATATAGAATGCGGATTCTGGTAGGATCCCCGAACACTTTGTAGAGGTCTGCCAGACGGTATAATGTCTCATCAGCCGGTGCTTCCATCGGAAGATGTAGATGATGATGGTGGCAGATATCACAGGTTTCTATCTCGCTGTTTGCGGAGGTATGTATGTGTGGTTGCTGTAGTGTCTGTTTCATTCCTTTTCACCAATTCCTTACTATACTGTTTCAGTCCTTTCGGACTGTTTCTTTTTTGATCATTACCATTATGTCTGCCTTTTAGTTTAACGGAAAAACCAGATTTGGTCAAGGTGTAAGAAACATACCTTTTATCGGGTGAGTTTATGAAAGGCTGACCTTTTTGACTGTTCGGTCACGAAAAAAACACCGGGTCGGAGTCCGTGCTTACACGTCTCGTGACCCGGTGTGAGTCAGATCAGGAATTGATCAGTAGTATAAAAGTCTTAGAAATTCAGAGTAAAGGTAAATGTCAGTTTGTCCTGATCTACCCGATATTTTTTTGCCAGAGCAGGACCACAGCTGTTAGAGCCACAACCGGACATATATCCATCCAGGCACAGCACTGTGTACGGAGATTTTTCCAGTTCGAAGCTGTGTGCTTTTGTAGTCAGTTCCTCCTGTGTGTACCGGGATGCATTAAAACTGAAGTTCTGTGTGCCGGATATCAGCAGAGAACGATGATCGGAAGTGGTCAGTGCCAGTCCGGAGCAGTTCCAGTGGCTTCCGTTTTCTTGCGGACGCAGATAATCTTCATGGAGACTGTCTACATCAGAGGTATAAAGCCCAAGTTTTGCATCGTGATGTTTGTCCGGATAACTTTCGATCGGTCCATAACCGAAATAAGTAACATCGGCAAAGGCCGGTTCCAGAAACAGGCGCAGACCGAAACGAGGCAGGAACGGCATCTTTGGCAGCGGAGTTTTTGCAAGCGGTACGTGAACCGGTTTTCGCTCACCGTCTACGGTAACGGTCAGAGTACCGTCTTTGGCAACTTTCCATGTAATAGTTCCCTCGATGATCCTCTGCAGATATACGGCCGCCAGAGAATAGGTGGAAGTGAGCGTTACACCATCTTCATCCTGCGTCCATTCAGTAGCATAGATTTTTGTGCGTGCTCTGTCGTAGCCTGCAGCTTCCCATTCCCAGCGGATCCGGCGGTCATTATCCATCGGTGCACGCCAGATATTTAACTGGATCGGCTGAGCAATCAGGTTTTTCTGATCTTTTACAAGAGCAGTGAAAGTTCCTTTCCACTTGTCATAGACGTAACGGAAAGCAGAGCCGCTGACTACCAGTTCGTTTTCCAGATCTTCTACAGATACAGCAGATGTAGCAGATGCGGTCGAAGCACCGGAAGCTTTGGCAACAGCGGCGACAGCACTTGTGGCATCGGTAGAAAAGATCAGCTGATCATGACCGGCTTCATATCCTGACGGGGTCAGCAGAGCATCTTCTTTTTGCAGATAATGCAGGGTAACGATGGTATTGGCTTCTACAGTTACAGCAAATGGTAATGTAATCGTTACTTTTTCTTTTGCCGGGCAGTCTACCGGATCCAGTGTACCGGAAAGAACAGTCATACCGTCTTTCTGTACATCGTAAGTGATTGTAAATCCATCCTTGATATTGGTATAATCCAGTTTGTTATCCAGTTCGACCAGTCTTTTGGAAGTATCCAGCAGAGTGGCACGGATTGGGCGTGCTACATTTTTATGTTCCAGAAGACCGGTATGTGGGGTACGATCCGGGTATACCAGACCATCCATACAGAAGTTTCCGTCATGTATTTCCTCGTTCCAGTCACCGCCGTAGAAGAATTTATCTTTGCCTTCGATGGTCTTACCCATATAGACGGAGTGGTCACACCATTCCCATACGAAACCACCGATATAACCGGGATATTTGTAGAGACGTTCAAAATAAGCCTCCAGATCTCCAGGTCCGTTACCCATAGCGTGGCAGTATTCTACTTCGATAAATGGTTTTTTACCTTCTTTAGAGCAGAACTCATCGATAAATTCCACCGGTGCATACATCCGGGAGAAGACATCCAGATCATGTACATCGTTGACATAATCAGTATTGGTCTGCTGCCAGATACTGTTTTCATAATTCAGAACACGATCCGGGTCGTAAGATTTGATCCATGCGGCGGCTTTTTCCAGATTAGGACCGTATGCACTTTCATTTCCCATGGACCAGGAGAAGACGCTGGAGCAGTTTTTGTCTCTGTGAACCAGGTGTTGGATACGATCTACAACAGCGTTTTCATAAGAAGGATCGCGCATCAGATAGCCATAGCTTTCTTCGTACTGTACTTCTCCCATATCGACATGTTCACTCTTACTTCCGTAGAGTGTGGTACATCCGTGGGATTCCAGATCTGCTTCATCCATAACATAAAAACCGTATTTGTCATACATCTGTGTGGCCCATGGAGCATTTGGATAATGGCTGGTACGGATCGCATTGATGTTATGTTCCTTCATCAGCTTCAGATCAGTCAGAAGCTGTTCCCTTGTGACTGCAGCTCCGGTAAACGGATTGCTGTCGTGGCGGTTGGTACCTTTGATCTTGAAGTTCACACCGTTGATATAGATGACATTTCCTTTGATATCGATCCGGCGAAGGCCGACTTTCTGAGCAATCACTTCATCCGGTGTGGAAAGAATCAGCGTATACAGTGCCGGATGTTCTGCATTCCACAGATCCGGATCATCTACGGCAAACCGCACTTTTCCGTTAGAAGGAGTGGCAGCAGCCAGGAAATCTCCGTCTGGTGCATACAGCTTTACAGTGACGGAAGGAGAACCACAAAGTTCCAGATCGACCAGAATCTCAGCTTTGGTAAGATCCTCGCTTACCGGTGTATGGACAAAATAATCACGGATATGATCTACCGGACGAACCAGCAGGTAAACGTCGCGGAAGATACCGGTAAAACGAAGTTTATCCTGATCTTCCAGATAGGTTCCGTCACACCATTTTAAAACCAGGACAGTCAGGCGGTTATTGCCGGCGGTTACTTTGTCAGTAATATCAAATTCACTTCCGGAATGGGAAATCTGACTGTAGCCGACGAAAGCTCCATTGATCCATACATAATAGCAGGAGTCCACGCCGTCAAAGTTTAGATAAATTTTCTGCGTCGCTTCTTCTTCAGTCAGTGAAAATTCTTTCACATAGACACCTGCCGGGTTGTCATCCGGCACATAAGGCGGATCGAAAGGAATCGGATAGCGGACATTGGTATACTGATTCTGATCGTATCCAAGGATCTGCCAGCAGCTTGGAACCGGGATGGTATCATAGCCTGTGGTATCCGCAGCTTTTTCAGTGCATCCTTTAGGAACCTGGTGATAGCTTTCATAGAATTTAAATTTCCAGTCGTCACCATTTAAAATGATTGCCCGGGAAGCCTTCAGCATGTCTGCGCCGTTGGCTTCTGCTTCTTCTCTACATGGAACATAGTAGGCACGAAGCGGTTCTGTTCCGATGTGTAAAGAGGAAGGATCCTGAAAATAATTTTGCAGTTTCATAAGAAAAACCCTCCTTCTAAAAGGTGCAATGTTTAGTTGTATGCACCTGATATATCTATTTTAATCGGTCAATGTCAGAAAAACAAGAGAAACAAGCTGATGTTTCAGACTTTTCTGCTATGCATGTGTGGCGGTTGACACAATGCTGTCTTACGATAACCGGAAGATCACAGTTTCGTATGGCTTCAGTGTTAAAATATCATCTTCCGGGCAAATATCATGTTCCGGATAATTAGATAAAAGTACTGAAGTATCCAGCAGCAGACCGGTTTCGGTGTACTGGAATTTCTGTACATCCTGCGAAAAATTATGTACAGCGAGCCAGGTTTCATCCTGATAACTTCTTGTATATGCAATCACCGGTCCGTCCTCCGGGCAGCAAAGCTGCAGATCACCGTGTGCCATGACAGGGTGTTCTTTCCGCAGAGAGATTAGTTTCTGATAAAAACGAAAGACAGAAGAATCATTTGCCATCTGACTGGCTGCGTTGATTTCTTTATAGTTGGGATTGACACCGAGCCACGGTGTATGATCGGAAAATCCACCATTTAAACTGTCATCCCACTGCATCGGTGTCCGTGCGTTATCGCGACTGATTCGTTGAGCTTCTGCCAGTGCTTTTTCGGGAGCAATCCCCTGTTCCAGCATGGTATGGTAGGCATTTTTGGTATCAATATCGTCATAATCTTCAATGGAAGGATAAGCAACATTGGTCATACCAAGTTCCTCCCCCTGAAAGACAAAAGGAGTTCCCGGGAGCGTATGGAGGTAGGATGCCAGCATTTTTGCGGAGACTTCCCGGAAGGTTGTATCATTTCCGTAGAGGGAAACCTGGCGTGGCTTGTCGTGATTACTTAAAAATCGTGCCCACCAGCCGTCTTTTTTCAGCAGTTCATAATCGTGACGAAGATCCCGTTTCATTTTTTCCGGTGACCAGGTCTGAATCTCCACGATCGGCGGTACAAAAGGAATTGCCATGTTAAATTCTTCACTGGCAGCACTCGAGTAATGGATAGCATCCTGATCGTTATTAATATTAACCTCTCCGACACTCATCAGATGGTCGGGTGTCATGGTTTTTGCAACCATTTCCCGGATATAACGATGTGTTCCTTCCAGGTTCACACAGGCGACAGTACCAAACTGTTCGTTTGGATTGGCACGGCCATCCAGTCCTTTGTCCAGATAACTGATGGCATCGATGCGGTAGCCATCCACGCCTTTATCGTTCCAGAAGCGGATAATATCAAAGATTTTTTCTTTTGTCTCCGGATTGTCCCAGTTGAGATCCGGCTGTTCTTTTGCGAAGAAATGCAGATAATACTGTCCACGCTCCGCTACATATTCCCAGGCACTGCCGCCAAACACAGACATCCAGCCATTCGGTGCACCACCATCAGGAGCAGGATCTCTCCAGATATAATAATCACTGTAGGGGTTGTTGCGGGATTTTCTGGATTCCTGAAACCAGATATGTCTGTCAGAAGAGTGATTCAACACCAGATCCATGATAATTGCAATCCCCCGTGCATGGGCCCCGTCCCGGAAAGCATCCCAGTCCTCCATGGTTCCGAATTCTTCCATGATGGAGGTATAATCGGAAATGTCATATCCATTATCCACATTTGGTGAAGCGAACACCGGTGACATCCATACCGCATTGATGCCAAGTTCCTGCAGATAATCAAGTTTTTCAATCATTCCTTTCAGATCTCCGATTCCGTCATGGTTGCCGTCTTTAAAACTTCTTGGATAAATCTGATAGATCACCAGATCTTTATACCAGTCTTTTTCGTGTTTCATTTCGTTCCCCCTTCGTTTTTTTGCATAAATATTTGGTAAGTTTATTATATTCTATTGTGCAAAAAAGAGCAAGATGAAGTCGTTTCCGATGCTTGACGAACGAACACAGCATGTTATAATAAGATGCAAATGCAGAATATTTGAATGGAGGATACAAACATGAAAAAAACAATTTTTGCTGAAAAAGCACCTGCAGCAGTAGGACCTTATGTACATGCTGTAGAAGCTGGAAATATGGTGTTCACTTCCGGCCAGCTGGGACTGGATCCGGAGAACGGAACTCTGCCGGAAGGTATCGAGGCACAGACCCATCAGGCACTGAAAAATCTGGGAGCTGTTCTGGAAGCAGCAGGCGTTGGATATGAAGACGTTGTTCGTACTATGGTATTTCTGGATAATATGGATGACTTTGCAACGGTCAATGCCATCTACGCAGAATACTTCAAGGAGTCTGCACCGGCTCGTTCCTGTGTGGAAGTTGCAAGACTTCCGAAGGGCGGTCTGATCGAGATCGAAGCAATCGCAGCAAAATAAAGGAAAAAGATACCCGGATACGGAGAAAATACATCCGTATTGGGGTGTTTTTTTATGCAATACGCTTTAATATGGTAATATGATAAAAAAATAAAGTAAAAATGATTGACAAGACAAGAAGTTTTAGGGATAATGGATTACAAATATTTTACGGACTGTGAAAGTACGAAGTACGGAACAATCCGGTATTATAATTACATAAAGGAAGGATGAGAAAAGGGAATGAGTAACACAGATACTATAGTAATCCTGATCGCATTTGCGGCATATCTGGTGTTGATGATTGCGATCGGTGCGATCTACATGAAAAATACGAATAATTCAGAAGATTATTTTCTTGGCGGAAGGGGACTGAGTGGCTGGGTGGCTGCGCTGTCGGCACAGGCGTCGGATATGAGTGGATGGCTGTTAATGGGACTTCCGGGAACCGTGTATGCACTGGGAACAGGGCAGTCCTGGATCGCGATCGGACTGTTTCTCGGAACAGTCTGCAACTGGGTGTTTATTTCTTCACGACTGAGAAAATATACGATCAGGGCAAATAACTCCCTGACACTGCCGGCATACTTTGAAAACCGGTTCCGTGATAAAAAAAGGGTACTGCTTCTGGTATCTTCGATTGTGATCGTTATCTTTTTCCTGGTATATACAGCGTCTGCACTGTCTGCCGGTGGAAAACTATTTAACTCCGTATTCGGTGTGGATTATCATGTGGCTCTGGCCATCGGTGCTGCGGTTATTCTGATTTACACGTTTATGGGCGGTTTCATGGCGGTTTGTGTGACCGATTTTATTCAGGGAAGTCTGATGTTAGTAGGACTGCTGGTGGTTCCGATTGCCGCATATTTTATGGTAGGAGCGGATCAGGTAAAACCGATTCTTGACCAGAGCAGCGTTGTGGGCGGTGCTTCGGCATATCTGAGTCTGTTTCGGAATGGTGACCGGTCTTATACTGCAGTGGAGATTGTCTCACAGCTGGCATGGGGGCTGGGATATTGTGGAATGCCGCATATTCTGACTCGATTTATGGCGGTAAAGAATCAGAAAGAGTTGAGAAAATCGAGAGTAATTGCTATTATATGGGTAACGATTTCTCTGGCAGCAGCTGTAGCGATCGGCATTATCGGTCGTGTCTATCTGTTTCCGACGATTCTTGGAACGGAGGGAAATGCTTCCACAGAAAGCGTCTTTATCGAGATGATCACAAAAATGTTTACGAAAGATACGAATCTGCCATTTATCGGAGGAATCTTCCTGTGCGGTATCCTGGCAGCGATTATGTCCACAGCGGATTCGCAGCTTCTGGTGACGGCTTCATCCGTGTCTAAAGATATTTATAAGGATATTCTGAAACCGGAATCCGATGAGAAAAAAGTGCTGAAGGTGAGCCGTTTTACGGTACTGGTTGTTGCATTGCTGGCATTTTTGATTGCCTGGGATCCAAACAACAGTATTATGGGACTGGTATCTAACGCATGGGCAGGTCTTGGTTCGGCGTTTGGGCCGATCGTAGTGATGTCCCTGTTCTGGAGAAGAACGAATTTTGCCGGAGCAGTAGCGGGGATTGTGTCCGGTGGCGGTGCAGTTTTGATATGGGATTATCTGCCGCTGGTACATGGACAGACGCTTGGATCTGCGACCGGGCTGTATTCACTGGTGGTAGGATTTGCGCTGAGTATTCTCTGCATTGTGATCTCCAGCCTCTGTACGAAGAAACCATCTCAGGAGATCCTGGCAGAGTTCGATGAAGTAAAAAACTGGAAAGAGTAAGAAATCTATGAATTATTTGCTGACAATAGAATATGAAGGAACCCGTTACGAAGGATGGCAGAGACAGAAGAAAACCACCCAGACGATTCAGGGAAAGCTGGAACAGGTATTATCCAGAATGACAGAAAAAGAGATTGAGATCGATGGGGCAGGGCGGACGGATGCCGGGGTTCATGCGAAGAATCAGACAGCCAGTGTGCATCTGGCAAAGAAATGGGATCCGAAGGAGATTTTGCAATATATGAATCAGTATCTGCCGGAAGATATCTGTGTAAAGTCTGTGGAACCGGTATCGGAGCGGTTTCATGCAAGGCTCTGGGCGGAAGGAAAATGTTATTCTTACCGGATCGGAACGGATGAGCAGAAATCGGTGTTTGACCGGAAGTTTCGGTATCATCTGGGGGAAGCGCTGGATGTAGAGGCGATGCGCCGGGCGGCACAGGATCTGGTGGGAACCCATGATTTTAAAACGTTTTGTGGCAATCCGAAGATGAAGAAATCTACGGTGCGGACGATTACGGATATAGTAATTGAAGAGTCGGAGCATGAGATACGGATTGTGTATACGGGAAATGGTTTTCTTCAGTATATGGTCAGAATCTTAACCGGAACTTTGATTGAGGTTGGGCAGCATAGGAGGAATGCGGACAGTATGCCGGAGCTGCTTGAGAGGATGGAGCGGAAGTTTGCGGGCGTTACGGCGCCGGCAGAGGGGCTGTGTCTTGAACGCGTATTCTATTCGAAAAAATAGGAGAAAAGAGTTTTTATGACTGCCGCTGTGCGTTGGTGGAAACTCTTGTGGCTGGTATGGTGAGATTTTTTTGAAAAAGTGGAAGAAAATGAGAAAAACGAAGAAATATTTGCTATAAGTGATAAGAATATGCTGAATGAGTTGAGTGTATAAAGAAGGAAGATAGTTGTGTACGTTAAGAGGTACTGCTATCTTCCTTCTTTATAGTATCTGATATTTTGCAACTTTTGCAACAATGTTCATTGCTGGATAGCAATGAAAGTATTTATTCCGGGTATACCAGGCGGTCTTCTTTGATGTCGGTTAAGACTTCGGTCAGGAAGCGGTTGGCCAGGTAGTTTGCCATGGACAGGTTCATGTCCAGGTAGTTGCCGCAGTCTTTTGGGGATGCGCCCGGGACTTCGTCGTGGTAGTCGCGGATGAAGGTGAACATCTCGGTCATCAGCGGGACGATGTCTCCGGAGGTGTAGTCACCTGCCAGAAGGAGATAGAAGCCGGTGCGGCAGCCCATTGGTCCGAAGTAGATGGTTTTGGAGCCGAAGTCCGGGTGATTTCTTAAGAAGGTGGCTCCCAGATGTTCGATGGTGTGTACTTCTGCAGTGTTCATCACCGGTTCTTCGTTCGGGGATGTCATACGGATATCGAATGTGGTGATCAGGGAATCGCCGACCGGGTCTTTGCGGGATACATATACGCCCGGCTGAAGTTTTAAGTGATCAATAGTAAAACTTGTAATTTTCTGCATAATAAAACAACCTCCTGTGTAATGATGTACTCACAAAATCGGACACAGAAAGATCTCGGGAGTACATGGATTATCGCTCTTTTCAGAAACAGGCAGTGTCTGCACCTGTTCGCTGAAAGCTATTATAACATAGTTTGAACTATTTCACAAAATAAACATATTTTGATAACAAATTGACCACAAACCTTTTCTATACTATAGCCATAAACAAAGAAGAAAGAAATAAAGAAAATTTAAAGATTACATTTACATAAACAGGAGGAATGACTTATGGAAGAATATGGAAGTTATAATTGGAATCAGCAGGGAAATGAACCGCAGAATAATACACCGATGGAACCGAAAAAACAGCCGAGAAAGAGAAATGGAAACGGAGCCAGATGGGCAAAGAAAATCGGTGCAGTAGCACTGAGTGCCGTACTTTTCGGAGGCGTAGCCGGGGGTGTATTTACCGGGGTGACTTATGCAACCGGTGCGACAGCAAAAGCACAGTCCACGCAGACAGACAGCAGCAAACAGGAAACAACGAAGACCACATTGCAGACCACAACATCTTCAGGCAGCACGGGAAGCAGTGCTTCCGGACAGAGTCTGGATGTTTCTTCTATCGCCAAAAATGCGATGCCGTCGATTGTTGCAATTACCAATAAATCTGTACAGGAAGTACAGGATTATTTCAGTATGTTTTCGAGAGGTAGTGGTACACAGGAACAGGAAGTAGAAAGCCAGGGTTCCGGTATTATTATCGGACAGAACGACAGTGAACTTCTGATCGCCACGAATAACCATGTAGTAGAAGATGCAGATACCTTATCTGTATGTTTTGTGGATGACCAGGCCTACGAAGCAACTGTAAAAGGAACAGATGCAGATAACGATCTGGCAGTTATCGCCGTGAAACTTTCAGATATTTCTGATGACACCATGTCTCAGATTAAAATTGCAGAGATCGGTGATTCTGATCAGCTGCAGGTAGGGGAACAGGTGGTAGCTATCGGTAATGCACTGGGCTATGGACAGTCTGTAACGACCGGTATTGTAAGTGCGGTAAATCGTCAGCTGGAAGACTCTGACTCCGAGAACGGATTTATCCAGACAGATGCAGCAATCAACCCCGGTAACAGTGGTGGAGCTCTTCTGAATATGCAGGGTCAGGTGATCGGTATCAACTCTGCAAAACTGGCATCTACAGAAGTAGAAGGTATGGGATATGCTATTCCGGTAAGTACCGCTTCTCCGATCTTTGAAGATCTGATGAACCGCCAGACAAGAACAAAAGTAAGCTCTGATCAGGCAGCTGCTCTGGGTATCAAAGGACAGACGGTGGACAGTTCCATCGCAGAAGCTTATGGCATTCCACAGGGTGTCTATGTAGCAGAAGTGGAAAAAGGAAGTGCTGCTGAAAAAGCCGGCATCACATCCGGAAGTGTCATCACAAAATTTGATGGAACTTCTGTAAAATCAATGGATGACCTGAAGAGTCAGCTGGAGTACTATGCAGCGGGAGAAACCGTAGATCTGGTTGTAAAAATCGCGGATAACGGAAGCTACGTGGAAAAATCACTGACGATCACACTGGATAAAGCAGATACTTCAACCACTGCACAGAACAGTCAGCAGGGACAGAATCAGCCGGGAGCATTCGGACAGGACGGTAATCTGCAGGGATCTATTTTGAGATAAATATATAGAAATCACAGACAACATAAAGATGGAAAAACATAAACCGGCTGACAGAAGGACAGCCGGTTGGCGAAAACAAAACGGGAAACTCGATGCAAAGAGTTTTCCGTTTTGCTATATATTGTATGAGACTATGCATCTAAATCTGTTGATGTGTAGTTCGACCTGTTATGCATCCTCAAAAGCCACCTGATTTTTTCGGAAAAATTTCCGAACCATTTCATCCCACACCCGGTCCAGCTGTTTGTCCAGGGTGAAAATTTTCAGAGAAGTGCCGGTAGTACAAAGAAGCTGCTTCCCGTCAAACTGACAGTTCAGGTACAGACCGTAGATGTCTTCAGGCTTCAGTGCTATGCCGCTTTGCGAGAGCAGCTTTTCCACATTGGAAGAGGAAAGCTGGAAGACAATCTTAAAATTCAAAGGTGTGCGTTTCCCTTTGATTATGGAAAAACACTGCGCCTGCACATCTTCCCACAGACAGTACGTCCGCATGGGTTTCTGTTCGGAATCAAAAAATTCTTTATGCAGTTGTCCATCCAGAGTATAAGTGACAAAGGTGGTAAAAGAAGCTTCCACAAAAGAAAAATGTTGAAACATTTCTCCAATAAATAATTTTCCGGTAAAATCTTTCAAATCTAAAATACGAAGTGCTAACAAATAAAATCCTCCCAATGTGATATGACATAATGGTTATCCGGCATGGAAATTCAGGAAAACCAGTTGTTTTTATGAAAAAACCAGATTTCGATCAAAACAATAACAGCGCAGATAACGATCAGAATCCCGTAGGCGTGGGGAGCAGAAAGTTCCGGCATATGAGAAAAATTCATGCCATACCACCCGGTGATAAGCGACAGTGGGAAAAAGATTGTGGTTACTACGGTGAGAATCCGCATGGTGCGGTTCTGTCTGGCGTCAATCTGAGACTGCTCCATTTCACGAATCTGCAGGGCATATTCCCGAAGCATCTGGGAATGATCATAGAGCCGTTCGATCCTAGATGCATACAGAGAAAAAATCTGACATTCTTCTGCCTGAAAAAAGTGATTGGAATTCTCTTCCAGATCCTCACAGAAATCAGACAGCTGCTGATAATAAGAATGCAGGATCAGAAGTCGTTTGCGGATGTGCATAAGCTGTGCGGAAGAGTCAGAGATCGTGTGTTTTATGATTTTTTCTTCCAGATCACTCATGTGCTGTTCCAATTCCTGTAAAAATAAGGCATCTTCCAGTGTAAGTGTGCCGATGAGCTGACACAGAAATTCTGCGATGGTCTTACAGTTCAAAAGTTCCCCCTCTTCAAGAATTGTAAGAATCGCCTGGATATGTTTCGAATCATCAACGAGAACCAGCAGATTTTTATTCATATAGAAAGAAATGGATAAAACAGTCTCTTCAATACTTCTTTTATCGGGAATCAGAAGGGTTCCCAGGATACAGTCCTTGAACATTTCTGCTTTGCAGTATCGGATATTGTGATTTTGCATGTTCCTTGCGAGGATATGATAATAGGGGAGAGAATGATAGCGCTGTTCACACTCTTCAGTGGAAACCAGAGATATCACCACATCAGTGTCTTTCGGCTGATAATATTCATCCAGCATTTCCATGGAACTGTTCAGTAAATAATCCATACAACCTCCAAGTTATAATTTAAAAAAACAGATATCAGTATTATAAACCAAAAGACACAAAAAGAACATAGAAAATCTCTTTTCAATTTTATGAAGATATGATATAGTAAAATGTAGTATTGAAAACTATATCAGGTAGGCAAAATTACAGGGTGTGACGAAGTCCAAAAGCGAAAGCTGTAATCTTGCGATGATGAGAAAAGATATGGATACACAGTTATGTAGAAAATATATAATGCTGGAGGCAGGAAGTAATGAAATATAAAATAATTGTAGATAGTTGTGGAGAATTGACACCAGAGATGAAACAGGATGAACGTTTTGCATCGGCAGCACTGACTCTTGAAGTGGGAGCAGATACTATTGTGGATGATGATTCCTTTGATCAGGCAGATTTTTTAAGAAAGGTAGCAGCATATCCGGAGTGCCCGAAATCAGCATGCCCTTCTCCGGAAGTTTACCAGAGAGGGTTTGAGGCAGATGCGGAACATCTGTATGCGGTGACTCTTTCCGCTGAACTGAGTGGTTCCTATAATAGCGCGGAGCTTGGAAAAAGCCTGACACTGGAAGAACATCCGGATAAGAAAATTCATGTATTCAACTCAAAAAGTGCTTCGATAGGGGAGACACTGATCGCACTGAAGATCCAGGAATGTGAAGAAGCAGGCATGGAATTTGAACAGGTTGTGGAAACTGTGGATGCTTATATCGAATCTCAGCACACGTATTTCGTACTGGAGAATCTGGAAACACTGCGAAAAAACGGGCGACTGAGCAGAGTAAAAGCACTGGTGGCTTCCGCATTGAAGGTTAAACCGGTAATGGGTGCCACACCGGAAGGTACTATCTGTCAGCTGGATCAGGCGAGAGGAATCAATAAAGCACTGGTTAAAATGGTTGATTATGTAAAAGAAGGAGAAAACAACAGCAGTGATAAAATACTTGCTATCAGCCACTGCAACTGTCCGGAGAGGGCACAGATGGTAAAAGAGGCACTTCTGGAAAGAATGCAGGTGAAAGACGTGATCATTCTGGATACCGCCGGGGTGAGTTCCATGTATGCGAATGACGGTGGGATTATTGTTGCGATGTAACCATGCAGAAGGCAGCATTCCACAGTTACTGGTTATTGGTAATATCCCGCGAGCAACAAGCCAAACGTTTTAAAAACCTTCTTTGCTTTTAACGTGTGATATGTTATAATTGTCAGTATGAGATATGCAGCTGTCCCAATCTCCAAAAGACAGCGGCAAAACTGAAAGCAAAGGAGCACACTTATGAGTCAGGCGAAAGTAGATAATTATAAAAAGAGTAAAGCCAATCGCCAGAAAATCATGAAAAGAGAAAAAATCATGCATCGTCTGGAGATGGTATGTATAGCCCTTGTCTGTGTGGTTTTCGTTGGATGGATCGGATATTCCGTATATGCGAAAATTGACAGAGCACAGGGTACTGCGCAGGAAACGGTAGAATTTGATGCAAGCGCGGTACAGAATTATGTCAGTGGACTGACACAGGACTAAAACAGACAAGGAGCTGAAAATATGAAGAGAGTATTATTAAAATTAAGCGGAGAAGCACTGGCTGGCGAAAAGCATACCGGATTTGACGAAGCAACCGTAACTGAGGTCGCAAAACAGGTAAAAGTTCTTGTTGAGGAAGGTGTGGAAGTCGGTGTGGTAATCGGTGGCGGAAACTTTTGGAGAGGAAGAAGCAGCGAGACCATAGACCGGACAAAAGCAGATCAGATTGGTATGCTTGCAACTGTTATGAACTGTATCTATGTATCTGAAATTTTCCGTTCCGTAGGAATGAAAACGGAGATCTTTACGCCGTTTGCCTGTGGAGCTATGACAAAACTGTTTTCCAAAGATGAGGCAAATGCATGTTTCGCAGAAAAGAAAGTCGCTTTCTTTGCAGGCGGAACCGGACATCCTTATTTCTCAACAGATACAACTACCGTACTTCGGGCCATCGAGATTGAGGCAGAGACTATTCTTCTTGCAAAAGCAGTGGATGGTGTTTATGACAGTGATCCGAAGACGAATCCGAACGCTAAAAAGTACGACAGCGTGCATATTCAGGAAGTCATTGATCAGAAACTGGCAGTGGTAGATCTGACTGCATCGATTCTGTGTATGGAAAATAAGATGCCGATGCTGGTATTCGGACTGAATGAAGAAAACAGTATTATCCGTGCAGCAAAGGGAGAGATTGACGGAACAAAAGTTCTGGTAGACTAAAAGCGAAATAAAAAGGTGTTACTCAGACAGAGTGAACAGTAACAAAAAGACAGACCAGGAGGAAATATACATGGATGAGAGAATTGTAAAATATCAGGAAAAAATGGATAAGACACTGGCCAATCTGGACAGCGAATTTGGAACAATCCGTGCAGGAAGAGCCAATCCTCACGTACTTGACCGTATTATGGTAGAATATTACGGAGCACCGACACCACTGCAGCAGGTAGCCAATATCTCTGTACCGGAAGCCCGGATGATCCAGATTCAGCCGTGGGAAGGATCTCTGGTAAAAGAAATTGAAAAAGCAATCAATATGTCAGATCTGGGAATCAATCCGACTAACGATGGTAAAGTCATTCGTCTGGTATTTCCGGAGCTTACTGAAGAACGAAGAAAAGATCTTGTAAAAGAAGTTAAGAAAAAAGGCGAAGCTGCAAAAGTAGCTGTTCGCAATATCCGTCGTGATGCAAATGATATGCTGAAAAAGCTGGGAAAAACTGATGTGTCTGAAGACGAAATTGCTGAGCTGGAAGATTCTGTTCAGAAAATGACAGATAAGTTCATCAAAAAAGTAGATGAAGCAGTGGAAGTAAAATCAAAAGAAATCTTAACTGTGTAATATCATGTACTTCCGGAGTACGTAAAAAGCTGAGGGGCATCAACATATGGAAAACGATCCATTGTATGGTGTCCCTTTTTCAATGAGCAAAGGAGAATTGTATGAGAGTACCAAATCATATTGCTATCATCCTTGACGGCAACGGTCGCTGGGCAAAAAAAAGAGGCATGCCGAGAAGCTTCGGCCATGTCAAAGGATGTGAAAATCTGGAAGATATCTGTGAAGTGGCAAAAGAACTGGGAGTAAAATATCTGACTGTTTATGCCTTTTCCACAGAAAACTGGAAACGATCCAAAGAAGAAGTGGATGGGCTGATGAAGCTGTTTCGGAATTATCTGAAAAAATGTATTAAGATCTCACAGAAAAATAATATGCGTGTAAAAGTGATCGGAGATATCACCGCCTTTGATTCGGATATTCAGGAAAGTATCGAAAAACTGGAAGATTTTTCCAAAGATTTCACAGATCTGCATTTTCAGATCGCACTGAATTATGGAAGCAGAGATGAAATCACCAGAGCAGTGAACCGGATGCTGGAAGATCAGAAAGCCGGAAAGCTGGAGACACCGGTGAGTGAAAATACGATATCAGGTTATCTGGATACGGCCGGGATCCCGGATCCGGATCTGATGATCCGTACCAGCGGAGAATTGCGGTTGTCTAATTACCTGCTGTGGCAGCTGGCATATAGTGAATTTTATTTTACCGATGTGCCGTGGCCGGATTTTAAAAAAGAAGAACTGGTAAAAGCAATTGAAAAATACAATGAGAGAGACCGCAGATATGGCGGTGTAAAGGAGGAATAGGATGTTTAAGACAAGATTGATCAGCGGAATTGTCCTGGTGATCCTGGCACTTGCTACAATTATCTGTTCCGGACCGGTGCTTCTGGTGACGTTGATCGGAGTTTCCTGTATCGGTATGCAGGAATTATACCGGGCAGCGGGTGTCCATGAAGGAAAGACAAACGGACTGGAAATTGCCGGTTATCTGGCAGTTGTGATTTATTATCTGACAATTGCTTATCTGCCGGTAAGTTATCATCTGCCGGCAGTGATCCTTGGTGTGCTGGTAATGATGTGCATTTTTGTATTTACGTATCCAAAATATCAGAATAAACAGATCATGACTGCATTTTTCGGTATGGTTTATGTGGGTGTGATGCTGTCTTATATCTATCAGACCCGCGTGCTGCCGGGTGGAGCTTTTCTGGTATGGCTGATCTTTTTATGTTCCTGGGGATGTGATACCTGCGCATACTGTGTGGGTGTGCTGATCGGAAAACATAAGATGGCACCGGTATTAAGCCCTAAAAAATCTATTGAGGGAGCTGTCGGAGGTGTTCTCGGTGCTGCACTTCTGGGAGCGATTTATGCGGCAGCGACGGGCGCTTATAACCCGAATCCGGCTCATACACCTCTGATTTACGCGATCATCTGTGGTGTGGGAGCACTGGTATCTATGGTGGGAGATCTGGCTGCTTCTGCGATCAAGAGACAGGAAAATATCAAAGATTATGGAACCTTGATCCCCGGTCATGGCGGTATTCTGGATCGGTTTGACAGTGTGATCTTTACTGCACCGGTTATTTACGCACTGGCGATTACTCTGATGTAAAATGATGCATAGGACGTGGAGGAGAGAACATACTATGGAAAAAACAATTGCAATTTTAGGGTCGACCGGTTCTATCGGAACGCAGACTCTGGAAGTAGTAAGAGAAAACCAGGATATCCGGGTGGCCGGTTTGAGTGCAGGAAGCAATATCACTCTGCTGGAAAAACAGATCAGGGAATTTCATCCGTCTCTGGCAGCAGTTTGGGACGAAGAGCAGGCGAAGATCCTGGCAGGAAAAGTTCGCGATCTGGATGTAAAAGTCGTCAGCGGCATGGATGGGCTGTTGCAGCTGGCACAGCTGGAAGAAAGTCAGATCCTGGTCACGGCGATCGTAGGAATGATCGGGATCCGCCCGACTATCGCGGCCATTCAGGCGGGAAAAGATATTGCACTTGCCAATAAAGAGACACTGGTAACGGCAGGGCATCTGATCATGCCGATGGCAAAAGAAAAAGGAGTACAGATCCTTCCGGTGGACAGTGAACACAGTGCAATTTTTCAGGCGATTCACGGAGAGGATAAGAGAGAGATTCATAAATTGCTGATCACAGCATCCGGCGGACCATTCCGTGGAATGAAAGCATCAGATCTTGCACATGTAAAAGTGGAAGACGCACTGAAACATCCGAACTGGGCGATGGGACAGAAGATCACGATCGACTCGGCAACGCTTGTCAACAAAGGACTGGAAGTGATGGAGGCAAAGTGGCTCTTTGACGTGGATCTGGATCATATTCAGGTTGTGGTACAGCCAAAGAGCATCATTCATTCGATGGTAGAATTTGTCGATGGTGCGGTGATGGCACAGCTCGGTACACCGGACATGAAACTGCCGATCCAGTATGCACTGTATTATCCACACAGAAGGTATCTTCCGGGAGAACGGCTGGACTTTAAGAGACTGACGGAGATTACGTTTGAGGAACCGGATATGGAGACGTTTCTGGGGTTGCCGATGGCGATGGAAGCATCACGGAGAGGTGGCAGTATGCCGACGGTTTTCAATGCGGCCAATGAGCGGGCAGTTGCAAAATTCCTGCATGGACAGATCGGATTTCAGGATATTTACCGAAGCATCCGGGAGGCCATGGATCGTCACCAGGTGATCGAACATCCGTGTCTGGAAGAAATTCTGGAAACTGAAGCAAAAACCTATGAATGGATGGAAAGCAGGTGGAGTGTTTGAGTAGTATAATCGCTGTTCTGATTCTTGGTATCGTAATTATCGTACATGAGTTCGGACATTTTTTACTGGCAAAGACGAATGGCATCGTGGTGGAAGAATTTTCTGTGGGAATGGGACCAAGGATACTGTCAACGCAGCGGGGAACGACGAGGTATTCACTGAAACTGATTCCTTTTGGCGGTTCCTGTATGATGCGGGGGGAAGATGGAGAAGATAACGGAGAAGGGACATTTAACAGCAAATCTGTCTGGAGACGTTTTTCCGTCATTGCCGCAGGACCGATTTTTAATTTTATTCTTGCATTTTTCGGTGCAATGATTATTATAGGTATTATCGGATACGATCCACCGGTTGTCACACAGGTAAAAGAAGGGACACCGGAAGAAGCTGCAGGGCTGAAAGAAGGCGATCTGATCACTTCATTTGATGGGAAGAAGATTTATCTGGGAAGAGAGCTGTATTCTTATCTGACACTGGAAGGGCTGGAAGATAAAGAGATTGCAGTTACTGTAAAAAGAGATGGGAAAAAAGAAACACTGACATATCATCCTGCGACGGAAGAACGTTATATGTTGGGGTTCAGTTATAACCCGGATGAAAATCAGGCACAGATCCAGTCGGTAACGATCGGTGGTGCACTGGCCGATGCGGGTCTTCAGGCGGGCGATTACATCGCAGCGGTGGATGACAATGAGATTGCGTCCGGGGAAGCTTTGAGTCAGTATTTTGAAGATCATCCGCTGTCGGATCAGACGGTGACACTGACGTATCTGCGTGACGGACTGGACTATGATGTGGAGGTGATTCCACAGGCAGTCCACTATGTGGAACAGGGATTTTCCTATAATCTCGGACGGGAAAAAACCAATGCTCTCGGTGTGATCAGGTACAGTGCCCTGGAAGTGCGGTACTGGATCAACAGTACGCTGGAAGGATTGAAACTTCTGATCACAGGAAAACTGGGAATGGACAGCCTGTCCGGTCCGGTGGGAGTGGTGAATGTGATCGGAGATGCTTATAAGGAAAGCAAAAGTGAGGGCACACTGATGACCTGGCTTACGATGATCAATATGATGATTCTGATTTCCGCGAATCTGGGAGTTGCCAATCTGCTCCCGCTTCCGGCACTGGATGGTGGCCGACTGGTATTTTTACTGATTGAGGCAGTGAGAGGAAAACCGGTGAACCGGGAGGCAGAAGGTATGGTACATTTTGCAGGACTGCTTTTGCTGATGGGGCTGCTTGTGTTTGTTACGTTTAAGGACATAAGGGGACTGTTCTGAGAACTGCGGTGTGGAACTGTAATGGAGTATGATGAAATGACATGAAAAAAAAGGACAAAATCAGAAAAATCATTGTATATAGTCTGGCGGTTCTCTTTCTTTTGGGAAGCATTCAGGTTCATGTGCCATCCGGCAATCCGCAGTGGATATTATCGGAGAAGGAGACAGTACTCACTTCTTTTTCGGAAGATATGAAACTGGTAGACTGCAAGAAAGAGGAAAATGAAAACGGGCCTTTCAACGAGGAAAAAGAAGAAAACCGGCAGTCCCAGGACGGTGAACGGTTGCTGTATTATCTGGCACTGGGCGAGTTTCTGATGTTTCTCGGGACTCTGCTTTCAGGGAATGGACAGATTGAGAAGTTCAGCAGGAAGTATCTGGAGCGGATGGTGTATGTGATCCGTTATATGCAGGATATGGACGGTCGAAAAAAGCATCATTTCTGTTATGAATAAAGAGATATATTTTTATAATAGAAAGGATGTTTATTAAAAATGGAAACGTATAAATTCTTACTGGATCTCTGCCTGATCCTGTTATCAACAAAAGTCCTGGGGCTTCTGACCAGAAAATTTAGTATGCCACAGGTTGTAGGTGCACTGCTTGCCGGAGTTATTCTCGGCCCTGGTATTCTCGGAATTATTACACCGACTGACTTTATCAGCGATACAGCGGAAGTTGGCGTAATCGTCCTGATGTTCTGTGCCGGTATGGAGACGGATGTACAGGAACTGAAAAAAAGCGGCAAATCTGCACTGATCATTGCATTGATCGGTGTACTGGTACCTCTGGTTGGCGGCTATGCCGTAGCAGCGTTCTTTAACCGTCCGGGTATGCTCGAATCAGATGCATCCTGCAGTCTGTTTTTGCAGAATGTATTTATCGGTGTGATCCTGACGGCAACTTCCGTAAGTATCACAGTTGAGACACTGAAAGAACTTGGAAAATTAAAAACCCGTTCCGGTAACGCAATTCTTGGTGCGGCAGTTATCGATGACATTCTTGGTATCATAGCACTGACACTGATCACCAGTATGGCAGATGAATCAGTTAAGATTTCAATTGTGTTACTGAAGATTATTGGTTTCTTTATCTTTGTTGCTGTGGCAGGATTTATTTTCTATAAGTTCTTCAGCAAATGGAGTGCGGGGGAAGGTACAGGTCTGCAGAGACATGTAATCGTATCCTTTGTATTCTGTCTGTTTATGTCCTATGCGGCAGAACAGTTTTTTGGCGTTGCCGATATCACTGGAGCTTATTTTGCAGGTCTGATTATCTCTATGACCCAGAGAGAGCCGTATATTGCATCCAGATTTGACGTGCTTTCTTATACATATCTTTCACCGATCTTTTTTGCAAGCATCGGTCTGAAGGTAAGTCTTCCGGAAATGAATGGTACGATCGTTGCATTTGCGGTTGTGCTTACCATTGTCGCTATCCTGACCAAAGTAGTCGGATGTGGTCTGGGTGCAAAGCTCTGTCACTATAAGAATTATCAGGCGATTCGTATCGGTGTGGGTATGATCTCCCGAGGTGAGGTTGCGCTGATCGTGGCAAGTAAGGGAGAGAGCCTGGGAATGATGTCGACGGCAGTTATGGGACCGGTTGTTATCGTGGTTATCCTGACGACCATTATTGCGCCGATTCTGCTGAAACCGGTATTCAAACGGGGACCGGAGACAACACCGGATCCGAATGTGGATATGTCTAAGAATTATGAGGCGATTAATAAGTTCAGGGAAGGTAAATAAAAGATTAGTTGAGAACTCCTGAAAAGGAAGATGTGCAAGGCGGACGAAACCGGGGGACTCACATAGAAAAACAGACACCAGCTGGTAACGCACAGCTGAGCTAGTCACCAACTACGACTAGATTCACGATGGTCGGCTGACCATCGCGAAAGTCTACGTAGGTGCCGGATCTCATCTGTGCTAAGGACACCAGCAGAAGGGTGTCTGTTTTTCTATGTGAGTCCCCCGGTTTCTGTGCATCGCGCAGAGGGTATATGGTAGTTGGATATTGGAGATAAGAGATAAGAGATAAGAGGTTATTTTTTGTGGGAGAAGGTCACAGAAAATCAGAGAGATATCGCGCGAATTTATGTGATCAGCATAAATTCTGTGCATTGCGCAGTGTGTTGCTGGGCACGGGGGAACGTTAGCCAAAATGCCGGCTGGGTTGAGAAAGAAGATGATAGAAATTGACAGTGAAATACTGAGGCTTTATAATAGAAATAAAGAGAAATGATATATCATTTAAGATGAAAGGATATAAGCGTGGAGAAAGAGTTATTGTATAAGAAAATCTATGATGATTTGCTGGAGGCTATTGAAAAAGGGATATATTCGCCCGGTTCGAAGCTTCCTTCCGAAAAGGAATTGATGGAACAGTATAATGTGAGCAGAATCACCAGTAAAAAGGCTCTGGAAATGCTGGCTGACCAGAATATTATTGTCAGGATGCCGGGAAAGGGTTCGTTTGTACTGGAAGAGAATGAGCAGGACAGAGAGAATCTTCCGGCGGTGCCACAGACCGTGGAACCGGTAAGAAAAGGGAAAATGCTGGGTGTTATTCTGGATTCTTTCAGTGGTTTCTTCGGGTGTGAGCTGATAGCCGGGATTGAGCATGAGTGTTGGTCTAAAAATTATCATATGATCCTGAAGTGTACCTACGGAAATGTGGAGGCAGAGAGCAGAGCGATTGACGAACTGATGGAACTTGGTGTTGACGGGATTATTCTGATGTGTGTGCAGGGGGAAAATTACAGTACAAGGATTGTGAAGCTTGCACTGGATAAATTTCCGGTAATACTGGTCGACCGGGCGCTTAAAGGACTTCCGATTCCCTGTATTGGCACAGATAATTACAGGGCAGCCCAGGATCTGGTGAATATCTTGCTGGAAGAAGGACATGAAAAGATTTGTTTTGTATCACAGGCTCCGCTGGAGACATCTTCTGTGGAGGAACGGTTTAATGGGTACAGGGATACCATGCTCGAACACAAGATCCTGACGAATGAAGATCTGTGGATGATCAATCTGAACAGTCTGGTTGAAAATATCGAAGAAACCAGGGAAAAAGAAAAAAAGGTAATGGAAGTACTTGAAAACTATGTGGAAAATCATCCGCAGGTGACCGCCTTTTTTACGGTTGATCTGCAGACAGGTGTACTGGTGTATAGAGTATTGCAGAAAAAGAATCTCAGGAAAGAGATTGTCTTTTTTGATGGTGTGGAAGAGGGATATGAGTTTCACACGTATTGCACGCACGTTATGCAGGGGCAGTACCTTATGGGGGCAATGGCGGTGAAAAATCTGTGTCGCCTTATCAAAGGAGGCGAAGTGGAATTACGGAAATATGTCCCGTACAGTATTATCAAAAAAGATCCACAGATGTAAAAGAAACAGGTTATATTTGATATAACAGTTTTGAAAAAAGAATTGACATATTAATATATCAATAGTATGATATGGATGTACAAGGGTGTATGTAAAAATAAAATATAAGAAAAGGAGAAACTGTATGAAGTTAATGCATTCAGAGTGGCAGGACAGAGTAAAGCACTGGGTTCGTACATTGAGAGATGATTTTTATGAACCGTTGGGGGAAATTCGATGGGAAGCTTTTCGAACCATGGATCATCTATCTCCGGAAGAAGCATTACAGGAGCACTTTACGCCGGCAGAACCAGGCTTTATATGGGGGAAAACCTGGGAATACTGTTGGTTTAAAGGCACTGTGATCCTTCCTAAAGCAGCAGAAGGAAAGAGAATCGTGATGAATCTGGATGCCGGAGGAGAATCCACCGTATTTGTCAACGGAAAGGCATTCGGAAATTACCGTGCGGCATGGGTGGATGAACCACATCAGTTTATTGAAGATAACTGTCTGGCAGTCAGCGGAAAAGAAGGCGACACCTATGAGATTCTGATGGAAACATATGCAGGGCATTTTTATCCGGAGGCACCAACGGGGGGCTGCGCGACGGGACCGGTGTTGCCGGGGGCATATACAGATCCGAAAAAAGAAGGGGAAAGATGTGTTCTGGGTACTTCCACTTTTGGGGTGTGGAACGAAGATGCATATCAGCTGTTTATGGATGTGGATACACTGGGACGTCTTCTGGAAACGATGGATTCCACAACACTGCGTGCTGCGAAAATTGCAAAAGCATTAGAGAAATTTACACTGATCGTGGATTTTGAACAGCCGCGGGAAGCACGGATCGCATCTTATAAAGAAGCGAGAGAAGTATTAAGACCGCTGATGGAAGCAAAGAACGGTTCTACGATGCCGGTATTCTATGCGATTGGTAATGCGCATCTGGACCTGGCATGGTTATGGCCGATGGAAGAGACACATCGGAAAACAGAGCGTACCTTTGCGGCACAGCTGCGTCTGATCGAGCAGTATCCGGAATATAAATATGTGCAGAGTCAGCCTGCAGCATATGAGATGTGCCGGAAGTATTATCCGGAGTTGTTTGAACGGATCAAAGAAGCGATCAAAGGTGGCCAGTGGATCGCCGATGGTGCCATGTGGGTAGAGCCGGATACCAATATGGCCAGCGGTGAGGCACTGATCCGTCAGCTGGTTCACGGAAAACGCTACTATAAAGAAGAGCTGGGAGTGGACAGTGAAGTATTATGGCTTCCGGATACTTTTGGATATACGGCAGCACTGCCACAGATTCTGAAAGGCTGTGGCGTGAATTATCTGGTAACACAGAAAATTTTCTGGTCTTATAACGAAGGAGAACAGTTCCCGTATCATTATTTCACCTGGCAGGGTATGGATGGCAGCGAGATTGATTCCTTCTTACCGACAAGCTATACCTACCGGACACATCCGAGTGAAGTAAATAAAATCTGGCAGAATCGTGTGCAGGTGCAGGACCTGGATGCTTTCCTGCTTCCGTTCGGATATGGAGATGGTGGTGGCGGCCCGGCAAGAGATTTTATCGAATCTGCAAAACGTCAGGAAGATCTGGAAGGCGGCGTAAAAGTAAAAATGGCAGGTCCGCTGGAATTCTTCCACGATATGGAAGCGCAGGGTGGCCCGGCAAATACTTATGTTGGAGAATTGTATTTCAGCGCCCACAGAGGAACGTATACTTCTCAGGCGATGGTAAAACAGAACAACAGAAGATGCGAACTGGCACTGCGTGAGATGGAGATGTGGAGTACTCTGGCAATGAATAAAGGCATGGCCTATGATTTTTCCAAAGCAGATGCTTTATGGAAAGAACTTCTATTACATCAGTTCCATGACATTCTTCCGGGTTCCAGTATTGCAAAAGTTTATGTGGATGCAGAAAAAGCGTTTCATGAGATTCTGGATGGTGTGGCAGAACTGCAGGCAGATGCACTGAGTGAGCTGACCGATCAGAAAGAATCTCAGGCAGTGACCGTATTTAACTCTTTAAGTTTTCCGAGAAAGATGCTTGTAGAGCTTCCGGCTGCATTTGCAAACGGAGCGAAAACAGTGGATGGAATCGCTGTACAGGTACAGAAGATCGGTGATACTGTGAAAGCTTCCGTAGAAGTACCGTCCTGTGGAGCAGTTTCTCTGATTCCGGCAGAAGGTCAGGTGGAAGAAAAGGCAGTTGCAGTAGAAACATGTGATGGTGGATTTACCATGGAAAACAGCCAGGTAAAAGCAGTCATAAACGAAAAAGGCGAGGTGATTTCTTTCGTACTGAAAGAGTCCGGAAGAGAGTTCGCAGCAGATGCCATGAACCGCTTCCATCTGTACAAAGATGTACCACGTATGTTTGATGCATGGGATATTGATTCCAATTATATCGATCAGGAAATTGAGGCGGCAAAAAATGTTGCGGTTTCCATGGAAGCAGATGGTCTGGAAGGCGTGCTGAAAGTAACCGGAGAGATCAGCAATTCCACCTTTACACAGTATATCCGTCTGGCGGCAGACAGTCGAAGAATCGAGTTTGAGACAGAGATTGACTGGAAAGAAATGCATCGTCTGTTAAAGACAGGATTCCCGGTAAATGTTTATGCGGAAAATGGTATCAATGAGATGCAGTTCGGATTCGTGGAACATCCGACACATCGTTCCAGAGCCTATGATAAAGATCGGTTTGAAGTATGCAATCACCGTTACAGTGCACTTGCTGACGGCGCACATGGTGCAGCGGTGTTGAATGACTGTAAATATGGAATCAGTATGAATGGAAATGCTCTGGAGCTGACACTGCTTCGTGCAGGTACCTGCCCGGAAATGTGTGCGGATAACAGAGTTCATCACTTCACCTATGCATTTACCGCATGGGAGGGAAGCTTTGCAGAGAGTGATGTGGTAAGACAGGGATACGAACTGAATGTAAAACCGGTAGTTGCCGGCGGTGCAGTACCGACGTTCAGTGCACTCACCATTGATAAAGAGAATGTTATTCTGGATACCATGAAACCGGCAGAAGACGGAAGTGGAGATATTATTCTTCGTCTGTATGAATCCAAGAAGGCTGCGGTTTTGGCAACAGTTACTTTATCGGATCTGTTACAGGGAGAGAAGGTTTATCTTTGCGATATGCTGGAGAACTGTAAGGAAGAGATTTCGGTGGAAAACGGAGAGATTCCGTTGAACTTCCGGGCATTTGAGATTAAGACGGTTCGGATTAAGAAGTAAGATTGGTTAGAAAGTTCAAGGCGGACGAACCCGCAGGACGCACATAGAAAAACAGACACCCGCTGGTAACGCACAGCTGAGCTAGTCACCAACTACGACTAGATTCACGAGGGTCAGCGGACCCTCGTGAAAGTCTACGTAGGTGCCGGATCTCATCTGTGCTAAGGGCACCAGCAGAAGGGTGTCTGTTTTTCTATGTGCGTCCTGCGGGTTCTGCGTACTGGCAGGGGGATAGTTTTTGTAATACTAGAGCGTGTCTGAAAAATCATTTTCGCAATCTGCACGCCCCACTTTGCGGTATATTTTACCCTCATTCGGTTGCCGTAGCCCGCTACGCCGCCCTCATTCGGATAAAATCTCCCACAAACTGGGACTCGCAGCTCACGAAAAGCCTTTTTCAGACACGCTCTAAAGTGCAAAATATTGTTAGTATCTTGGAGTGGCGGATATTGTGGTTCTGGTGTGAAAGTGGTCCCAGAGTTTGTTGCAGAGGACTGTGTAGGCAGCACCGAAGATGTTGGTTCCGATACGGAGGGCCAGGGCGTAGGGGAGACCGAAGAGGGTGGTGGCGATGGAGAGGGCACCAAAGGTGTTGAAAACGGTCTGCCATGGATAGCTTGCAGAGTAGCCAACGCCGATTCCGCCGATCATTCCGATGTAGGGATACATGTTTTCCGGGAGCAGGAGATAGAGAACCAGAAAAACAGTGCATCCGATGATGTTATATAATCCCCTTGGAACAGCACGCTGTTCACAGTCTTTTGTAAAAGGAAGACATACGGACATACAGGCGATTCCTGCCCACATGGCACGGGGAAGGCCGGCCAGGTTCATAAAAAGCATGGCGCTGGATACGATAAAGGTCAGTTTCAGGTACCAGCGGCTTCTTGCGGAATGTAAATCAAATTCCCGGAAAAGATCTGAGAATGTTCTGCGATAGGGACGATGTTTCTGGTTTTTATAGAAGATTCCCATACACAGGAGCATTCCCGCAAAAAGACCGATGACACGAAGCAGGAAGGCATATCCCTGCACATCATATCCGGTCAGAAGGAGATAACCAAGAACAAAAGTGGAATGGTTATACATAATAACATTATGACATCCGAGAATCATCAGCAGAAGGATGCAGGTCAGATGTACCGGAAATGCTGCCAGGGGAGGAAGCATATTTGCCAGACGCGGACCGGTCATGAGAATCGCAAAGAGGAGGGCAATAACGCCAAGTCCATGGGTGGTGCGGATTCCGAAATCAGCCTGTCGGAGAACTAAAACCGCCAGAAGTACGGTAACACCTACGACGCTGTTTTCGCTTCCGAGAAATCTGCTGAACAGAGAGACTACCGCCACACAAAAAGCCATGACCAGATAAACTTTAAAATTGTAAACCAGAATATGGCGTCTTTTTTCTTGGGGATTGGTTGTCTTATGAATCAATTGTTTGGATCCGGCAGAGCTTAACTGTAGTTCCTGATAAAAAGTCATATGATTTATCATCCTTTCTTTTTTGTTGGTTGAAAAGTAAAACGTAGAGGGAACTATAACGCAAAACAGATGAAAGGTCAAGAGAAAAATCATTTTTTAGTGCCTGGCACTACTCCTGTGCATATACTATCCTGAGCTTAAAATTATGAGGTTATAATAAAATGTCAACCACGCTTATAAAATCTGTGCAATCCTATACCGACCACGGCAAGCTGCAGATCCAGCTTGTCTCTCAGATCCAGAATCGGCCTGTCCAGGGAGCAAAAATCAGTATCAGCTACACCGGAGCCCCCGGGCAGCCACTGGAACAATTACGGACCAACAGCAGCGGTCAGACCGAAACCATCGAGCTGGCGGCACCACCGGTGGAGTACAGCCTGCAGCCATCGGAAGAACAACCTTATTCGGAATATAATCTGAAGGTGGAAGCCGAAGGCTATGAACCCATAGAAGTATCAGGAAGTGAGATCCTGTCCGGTGAGATCAGCAGACAGAAAATAGAACTCCGGCCGATCAGCGATGGTAACTATGAAGATGTAGTGATTCCGGATCATACGTTGTTTGGTAATTATCCGGAAAAAATACCGGAAGAAGAAGTTAAACCGGTCAACGAATCCGGAGAAATTGTGTTGAGTCGTGTAGTGATACCGGAATATGTAGTAGTACACGATGGATCACCAGCAGATTCCACTGCTGATAATTATTATGTAAGATATCGGGATTATATAAAAAACGTGGCATGCAGCGAGATATACGCAACCTGGCCACCTGAGACGATCAAGGCGAATGTTCTGGCAATCATGTCTTTTACTCTGAACCGGGTTTATACGGAGTGGTATAGAAACAAAAAGTACGACTTTACCATTACATCCTCCACTGCCTTCGATCACAAATGGATATACGGTCGCAATATTTTCGACAGTATATCCAACATAGTGGATGAACTCTTTGAAAACTATTTGTCACGTCCGAACGTCCGTCAGCCGATTCTGACCCAGTACTGTGACGGACAGCGGGTGACCTGCCCGCAGTGGATGAGTCAGTGGGGAAGTAAATATCTGGGTGATCAAAATTACACAGCAATCGAAATCATCAGAAACTATTATGGGGAAAGTATGTATATCAATTCCGCAGAAGAGATTTCGGGAATCCCGGCATCCTGGCCGGGCTACGATCTGGATATCGGAGCAAGTGGCATGAAAGTCAGGCAGATTCAGGAACAGTTAAATACTATCGGGGAAGTTTATACAGAAGTTCCCAGGGGACCGGTGGATGGCATATACGGAGAGCGAACGAAAGAAGCAGTACGGCAGTTTCAGTCCGTTTTTGGACTGGGACAGACAGGAGTCATTGATTATCCGACCTGGTATAAGATCCAGGAAATCTATGTGGGAATCACGAGAATCGCAGAGCTATATTGAAAGAATTATTCCTGTTCACTGATAAGATCCCGCGAAGCGTGTTACCGGGAACGGAGTGAACAGGAACAGAAAAAATGTCGGTAATTGAAGTATTACATTTTTGACATGGGCAATGAAAAGGATTATAATTAATAATCAGGGAAGTATACGTAACGTGAAGTAACAGGAGGAAATACCAGAAAGTGATAAGAAAAGAATGGAAACGTATGCTGGCACTGTCTATGACATATATAATGACTTTGTCTGTGGCAGCGCCAGTCAAGGCTGCTGAAGAAGAACTCGGTGTACCGACAGCGGAAACAGCAGCAGAAGTACAGGAAACACCGGAACAGTTTGAGGCAAGAACAGGATACCATTTAACAGAGGGATATACCTATGTACTGAATAACGGGTTTGTGATTCTGCAGGCAGATGGTTCGCCACAGATCACACCGGTTGCTACCCCGGAACCAACACCAAGTGAAACGCCAACGCCGACGCCGACACAGACACCGGAGCCGACTGTAACACCGACGCCGGCAGGAGAGAATACTCCAACACCCACACCGGGTCAGGAAGGTGCAGAACCACAGGAAGTGACAGAACAGCCCACGCCGGAGCCTACACCGGCACCGGAGACCACACCGGAAGCTGCGCAGGAGACTGCGGTGGAAGAAAATATCCCGGTTATTACAGCATTTCCACAGTCTGTGGAAGTACCGGTGACGGTGGAGGATTACCGTTTCTGGACAGTATCTGCCAGCAGAAAAGCGGCACAGGCGAAAGGAGTTCAGGAGATCAAAGAAGAGAAGTCACAGGATTCCCGGAGTGTGGGAAGGCTGGAAGAAGGCGGTATCTGTTATATTTTAAGAAAGGAAGACGGATGGTACTACGTGGAATCCGGAACCGTTCGTGGTTTTGTGGAGAAAAAAGCACTTCGCAGGATCGGAGATAAGAATGAGGCACTGCTTACTCCGGTATATGCAACAGAGCTGGTTGCGCCGGCAGAAAATCAGGCATATGCATATTACCGGGCAACGATTCAGCAGACTGTAGCAAAGAAGCATTATGCACTCTGCAAAGGAGATGAACTGAATATCAGGGCGGACAAGAGCACAGACAGTGAAATTGTCGGAACGATGAAAAAGGGAAATCTCTGTTATATTCTTGCAGATGAGACAGAAGAGTGGGTATATGTGGAATCCGGAGAAGTTCGTGGGTTTGTAAAAAAGGAATATCTGCAGACAGGCAGGAAAGTGAAGAAAAAAGTGAATAAGACCGGAGCGGATCGTTTTACGCTGGCGGTTGCCAGGGTAGATCCGAAGGAAAATCCGGCACGTTATTATACGTTGACTTCGGTGAAAACGGGAATTCCGGACGGGGCGATCCGTGATTCGATCGTGGATTATGCCAGTGGATTCCTTGGAACTGTCTGGAAGGAAGAAGGAACCAGCCTTTGCGAAGGAATTGATACCAGCGAGTTTGTTGAGCAGATTTATGAGGCATACGGATATAATGTCACGGATAAAGACGGAAATATACAGGAACAGGGAAAGGTTTCTGTGGATCAGGCAAAACCCGGTGATGTGATCTGCTATGGATCCGGGGAAGAAACAAGTGCAGCCGGTATTTATGTGGGTGACGGCAAGATGGTACAGGCTTCTGAGACGAGAGGCAAGGTGGTAACAGTAAAGATAGATCCGGAACAGGAGAGCTTTGCCCTGGAGCTTTTTGAAGATACGAAAGTGATTGCGGGAAGTAAGAATATCAGTGAAGTGAATGCAACGGAAGCAATGTACGGACAGGATCTGGGACTTTTTAAGCTGACATATTACTGTGCGTGTGCGAAGTGTTGTGGAAAGGCAACCGGAATTACTGCTTCCGGAGCGAGGGTTGCGGAAGGGGAAACGATCGCGGTGGATCCTTCAGTGATTCCTTATGGAACGAAAGTTATTATTAATGGACATATTTTTACGGCACAGGATTGCGGCAGTGGAGTGAAGCAGAATCATATTGATATCTATGTGGCTGATCATGAGCGGGCTCTGGCACTGGGGTGCAATTATGCGGATGTGCATTTGATGAAGTGAGAAGAGACTGTCACACTCTGGGTAGGGTGTGGCAGTTTTTTACTTTACGGGAAATTGCTTTACAGTAAAGTAGAAAACGCTCCGCGAAGATGCTCCAAGGCACATTCTTTGTTCCTGATCAGGTAAGAACACTGCGTATCGGAAGAAACCGGGTGAGGATTTCGACAAATGTATACACAATTAAGTGAAAATCAGGAAAAAATTGGAAAATAAAAAGGATTTTGTGAGGAAAGAGTGGAATATATTTAACAGAATAGATGAAAATAGAATGGTTTTTGCTGTTTTTGGTAATAGAAGGGGTGATGTATTTGAATATCAGGGAACAGGCAGAGGAGCGGGAGTTTCAGTATCTGAGCCGGTATGCTTCACACAGCAGAGAGTCGAAGGGCAGAGAGCGTGTGGAGGAGGAGTGTGATATCCGGACGGTGTATCAGAGGGATCGGGATCGGATTATTCATTCGAAGGCGTTTCGACGGTTGAAGGATAAGACACAGGTGTTTCTTGCGGTGCAGGGAGATCATTATCGGACCAGACTGACACATACGCTGGAGGTATCACAGACGGCGCGGACGATCGCGAAGGCGCTGGAGCTGAATGAGGATCTGGTGGAAGCAATTGCGCTGGGGCATGATCTGGGGCATACACCGTTCGGACATGCCGGTGAAGCGGCTCTGAATGAAATCTGCCCGGAAGGATTTGCACATTTTAAGCAGAGTGTCCGGGTGGTGGAACGGCTGGAAAAGAACGGGGAGGGACTGAATCTGACCTGGGAAGTAAGAGACGGGATGTTGAATCACCGGACATCCGGCACACCGCATACCCTGGAAGGTCAGGTAGTCCGACTGTGTGATAAGATTTCTTATATTCATCATGATATGGATGATGCACAGAGGGCAGGAATTTTTCAGGAAGATGATATTCCGATCACAATCAGGGTGACACTGGGAGATTCCTGCAAAGAGCGGTTAAATACGTTGATCCATGATACGATCCGCAACAGCTACGGAAAAGATAAAGTCGAGATGACACCGGAGATTGCGGAGGCGATGCGGGAACTTCGCACATTGATGTTTCGGAGCGTTTACAATAATCCGGTGGCGAAAAAAGAAGAAAGAAAAGCCAGGACGATGCTGCAGGAGATGTATCTGTATTATAGCAGGCATCCGGAACAGATGTCCCGGGAATACCAGAAACTGATCGCAGAAGGCGAGAACAGAGAAAGGGTGGCATGTGATTATATCTCCGGCATGACGGATCAGTATGCGATGGCAAAATTCAAAGAAATTTTTATTCCTTCAGCCTGGGCGGTATACTGAACTGCAGGGGAATCGTTGCGAAGAAGAATAAAAAAAAGCATATTTTGTCAAAGAAAAAGAGAACCGGGACAAATAAAAAAGGATATTGTCGCCGGACGGGGAATATATATATATGTGGGTAAATGACAACAGTGGATAAAGGAGAGAGAAAACATGCGTTATTCGGATGATCTGATCGAAGAAATTCGAATGAAAAACGATATTGTAGATGTGATTTCCGGTTATGTGAAATTGCAGCGAAAAGGAAGTTCCTATTTCGGACTTTGTCCCTTTCATAATGAAAAATCACCGTCGTTTTCCGTAAGCCCCGGAAAGCAGATGTATTATTGCTTTGGATGTGGAGCTGGTGGTAATGTATTTACCTTTCTGATGGAATATGAGAACTTTACTTTCCCGGAGGCGCTGGAGATGCTGGCGGACCGTGCAGGAGTGGAACTTCCCAAAATGGAATATTCCAAAGAAGCGAAAGAACAGGCAGACCTGAAATCCGCACTTCTAGAGATAAACAAGGAAGCGGCGAAGTTCTACTATTATCAGCTGCGCCAGAAAACCGGAGAACAGGGGATGGCATATCTGAAGGGCAGAGAACTCAGTGATGAGACCATCAATAAGTTTGGTCTTGGGTATTCCTGCAAGTTCAGCAACAACCTGTACCGGTATCTGAAGGGAAAAAACTATTCAGATGAGCTCTTACGGCAGTCAGGGCTGTTTAATGTGGATGAAAAACGTGGCATGTATGATAAATTCTGGAACCGTGTGATCTATCCGATCATGGATGTGAACAACCGTGTGATCGGATTCGGAGGCAGGGTGATGGGAGATGCAAAGCCCAAATATCTGAACTCACCGGAGACGAAGATCTTTGATAAGAGCCGGAATCTGTACGGACTGAATATGGCGCGTTCTTCGAGAAAGAAAAATCTGATCATCTGCGAGGGGTACATGGATGTGATCTCCATGCATCAGGCAGGATTTAACAATGCAGTGGCGTCTCTGGGAACGGCTCTGACCTCTCAGCAGGCCAGCCTCCTGAAACGGTATACCGATGAAGTCCTGATCATTTACGACAGTGATGAAGCAGGTGTGAAAGCAGCTCTCCGGGCCATCCCGATGTTAAAAACCGCCGGACTTTCCACGAAGGTCATCAATCTCAGGCCTTACAAGGATCCGGATGAATTTATCAAAAATATGGGAAAAGAAGCCTTTCAGGAGAGGCTGGATCACGGAATGAACAGTTTTATGTTTGAACTGAAGGCACTGGAAGGGCAGTATGATATGGAGGACCCGCAGGGTCGCACGGACTTTTTTAAAGAAACGGCAAAGCGGCTGCTGCGTTTTGAAGACGAGATTGAACGAAGCAGTTATATCAAAACCATTGCCGGAACTTATCAGGTCGAGCCGGAAGAACTCAGAAAGATGGTGAACCGGCTGGCGATGAAGGGCGTGGGAATGACAGAGACTGTCAAACCAAAATCGGGTCTGAACAGGAATAAGGAAAAGCAGAACGGATACGAAGTATCTCAGAAACTGATGCTTACCTGGCTGACTTCTTATCCGGAGATTTTCGGAGAGGTAAGCCGTTATATCGGACCGGATGATTTTACAAGACCCCTCTATCATCAGGTGGCTGAACTGCTATATGAGCAGTATCGGCAGGGCGAGCCAAACCCGGCGAGACTGTTGAACCGGTTTACGGACAGCGAGGAACAGACCGAAGTGGCGGCTGTATTCAACGCGACGATCCCGCTGGACTCGGAACAGGAGAGGGAGCAGGCATTACTGGATGTGATATGCAGAATGAAGGAAGACAGTATCGCCCACCGCACAGAGAATCTGGCGCCTACAGACATGCAGGGGCTGATGAATCTGATGCAGGCGAAAAAAGAACTGGAAGAGTTAAAAGCCGGAAAGCTGCATTTGCATATTTCTTTTTGTTAAGGATAAAATATAAACAATATATGGAAGGATGGAAAAACAGATGGAAATGGATAAAGCCCAATTTGCAGAACAGTTGAAAAACCTTGTGGAATTAGGCAAGAAGAAGAAAAATGTGCTGGAGTATCAGGAAATCAATGATTTCTTTAAAGGAATCACCCTGAACAATGAGCAGATGGATCTGATCTTCGAATATCTGGAAGCCAATGGCGTGGATGTACTCCGGGTAACCGAGGACGACGCACTGCTGGATAATGAAGATATGCATATGGAAGAGGATGAGGTGGATCTGGAAAATATAGACCTTTCCGTACCGGAAGGGGTCAGTATCGAGGATCCGGTTCGTATGTATCTGAAAGAGATCGGTAAAGTGCCTCTTCTGAGTGCAGAAGAGGAAATCGAACTGGCAAAACGGATGGAAAACGGCGATCAGGCGGCGAAAAAACGTCTGGCAGAAGCCAATCTTCGTCTGGTGGTCAGCATCGCAAAACGATATGTGGGACGCGGCATGTTGTTCCTGGATCTGATTCAGGAGGGAAATCTGGGTCTGATCAAAGCAGTGGAAAAATTTGACTACACCAAAGGATATAAGTTCAGTACCTATGCAACCTGGTGGATCCGTCAGGCCATCACCCGTGCGATCGCCGATCAGGCAAGAACGATCCGTATCCCGGTGCATATGGTAGAAACCATCAACAAACTGATCCGTGTGTCCAGACAGTTACTGCAGGAGCTGGGCCGTGAACCTACGCCGGAAGAGATTGCAGAAGAGATGAATATGCCGGTGGAAAGAGTCCGTGAGATCCTTAAGATTTCTCAGGAACCGGTTTCTCTGGAAACCCCGATCGGTGAAGAAGAAGACAGTCATCTGGGTGACTTTATCCAGGATGACAACGTTCCGGTACCTGCAGATGCAGCAGCCTTTACACTGTTAAAAGAACAGCTGGTAGAGGTGCTGAGCACACTGACCGAGAGAGAACAGAAAGTACTTCGTCTGCGTTTCGGCCTGGATGATGGAAGAGCCAGAACACTGGAAGAAGTAGGAAAAGAATTCAGTGTCACAAGAGAACGTATCCGTCAGATCGAAGCGAAAGCATTAAGAAAACTGCGTCACCCCAGCCGCAGCAGAAAGCTGAAGGATTATCTGGATTAATGGAATTATCCAAAAGACTTCGGATGAATGCTTCTTTTGTGACACCGGGAAACCGGCTGGCAGATGTGGGAACGGATCATGGATATATTCCGATCGCTCTTTGCCTGGAAGGCGTGATTCCATCAGCTCTGGCTATGGATGTGAATCCGGGACCACTGGAGCGCGCAAAAGAACATATACAACAGTTTGATCTGGAAACAGATATACATACCCGCCTCTCCGATGGTGTACAGGCTTTGTGCCCCGGGGAGGCGGATTCTGTCCTGATTGCCGGAATGGGCGGGGCACTGACAGTGAAGATTCTGGAAGCAGGTGAAAAGGTGCTTGCTTCCGTAAAAGAACTGATCTTGCAACCCCAGTCAGAGATCGACAAAGTCCGGTCATACCTTCTGACCCATGGATATGTGATAGCCGGGGAAAAGATGGTATATGAGGACGGAAAATATTATCCCGCCATGCGGGCAGTACATGGGGAAATGCCGCTATGGCAGGAGGTGGAGTTACAGTATGGAAAATATCTGCTGGAAGAGAAACATCCGGTATTAGAGGAATATCTGAAAGACAAACAGAAAACCTGCAGGAAAATACAGGAAAAACTCGCAGCAGACGGAAAGAAAGCAGAAAAGATCACCGCACGGCAAAAAGAGCTGGAGGACGAACTTCGGCTGATCGGGAAGGCACTGGAGGTGTATGAACGATGATATGTAAAGAAGTTATGAGAAAGCTGGAAGAACGGTGGAATCCTTCCTATGCACTGGAATGGGATAACGTAGGACTTCTGGTGGGAAGAGAAGAAAAAGAAATCAAAAAAATATTTACAGCACTGGATGCTACAGAAGAGACGATCGCACAGGCACTGGAATTCGGTGCGGATCTTCTGATCACCCATCACCCGATGATTTTTTCACCGGTAAAAAAAGTGACCAGTGCAGATTTTATCGGCCGCAGACTGATCACGATGATCCAGGCGGATCTGTGTTATTATGCAATGCATACGAACTTTGATGTGAAGGGGATGGCACAGCTGAATCAGGAATGTCTGGGACTTACGGACTGTGAAGTGCTGGAAGAAACCGCTCCCGGGGAAGGCATCGGAAGAGTAGGTGCGCTGGAAGGGACGATGGATCTGAAACAATTTGCCGGAAAAGTAAGAAACGACTTTGAGATCCCGGATGTACGGATGTACGGAGATCCGGCAGCGATCATTCATCGTGTGGCAGTGAGCAGCGGCTCCGGAAAAAGTATGATCCGTGGTGCGATTGAAAAAGGTGCCGATGTGATCGTTACCGGAGATGTGGATTATCATTCGGCAATTGATGCCGTTGCGCAGGGAATCGCTGTAATCGATGCCGGTCATTATGGAACTGAATATGGATTTATCGCATATATGAGACAGGAACTGGAAACTATGTTTCCGGAGCTTGCGGTAGGCACTGCCAGAGTGCAGCATCCGTACCGGGTGGTGTAGCGGCAGCTGAAAGGAGTGGTGAAGATGGGACTTAAGATGTGTAAAGTAACAGTGGGTTCCAGGGAGAAAGCATATCCGGATGGAACACCTTTTGGAGAAATTGTCAAAGATTTCGACCAGGATTGCAAGTATCCGGTGGTTCTGGTAACGGTAGACGGAAAACTTCGCGAACTTCATAAAAAGATTCACCGAGACTGCCGGATCTCACTGGTGACGGTGGCGGACAGTATCGGTCATAAAACATACAAAAGAAGCATGAATCTACTGCTGTTAAAGGCGGTATATCATGTGGCAGGACATGAGAAGATCCGGAAGATTGTCCTGCATTTTACGGTGGGAGAGGGATTTTACTATACGATTGATGGAGATGTGACGATCGATCAGCCATTTCTGGATCAGGTGGAAACGTATATGCATGAGCTGGTGGAAAAACATGCACCGGTGATGAAACGGAGTGTGTCTACCGCCTCTGTGCTGGATCTCTTTCACAAATATGGTATGTATGACAAAGAAAAACTGTTTCGTTACCGGAGAAGTTCCCGCGTAAATATCTATAATCTCGAGGAATTCGAGGATTATTTTTACGGGTATATGGTATGGCATACCGGATATCTGAAATATTTCAAATTGTATCCGTATGACGAGGGCTTTGTGATGCAGATGCCAACCCGGAAAGAACCGGAAAAACTGCCGCCGTTTACGCCGTCACCGAAGATTTTTCAGGTGCAGAAAGAGGCGGAAAAATGGGGCGAGATGATGGGAGTTTCCGTGGTAGGGGAACTGAACGAGAAGATCTCGAAAGGAAAAATGCAGGAACTGCTGCTGATCTCGGAAGCTCTGCAGGAGGGAAGAATCTCAAAGATCGCAGAGCAGATCATCGAGCGTGGCGGTGTAAAATTCGTTATGATCGCCGGACCATCCTCCTCAGGAAAAACCACATTTTCTCATCGCCTGTCAATCCAGCTGGCGGCTCACGGGATGAAACCGCATCCGATCGCAGTGGATAATTATTTTGTAAACCGGGAAGATACGCCGCGGGATGAAAACGGGAACTACAATTACGAGTGTCTGGAAGCTATCGATGTGGAACTTTTCAACCGCGATATGAATGCGCTGCTTAAGGGTGAGCGGGTGGAACTGCCACGGTTTAATTTCAAACTGGGAAAACGGGAATACAAAGGGGATTTCCTGCAGATGCAGCCGAACGATATTCTGGTGATTGAGGGAATCCACGGACTGAACGACCGGCTGAGCTATTCGCTTCCGACGGAGAGCAAATTCAAGATCTATATCAGTGCGCTGACGCAGTTAAATATTGACGAACACAACCGGATTCCGACGACGGACGGACGATTGATTCGCCGGATTGTCCGGGATAACCGGACGAGAGGAACGAGTGCGAAAGCAACGATTGCGATGTGGCCGTCGGTTCGCCGTGGAGAGGATGAAAATATCTTCCCCTATCAGGAACAGGCAGATGCAATGTTTAACTCGGCACTTCTGTATGAACTGGCAGTGCTGAAACTGTACGCGGAGCCGGTACTCTTCCAGATCGGTCCGGACGAACCGGAGTATCAGGAAGCGAAGCGGCTGTTAAAATTCCTGGATTATTTTGTGGGGATCCCCAGTGAGGATATCCCGAAGAATTCTATCCTGAGGGAATTCGTGGGCGGCAGCTGTTTTGATGTGTAAAATAATGTGCGAAAAATATATATTTATAAAAGATATATGAAAAAATGTCAGGGGTGAAAGTGATTTTGTCCCTGGCATTTTCAAAAGAAAGGGTGGAAAGTATGAAAGTATTGATGTTAAACGGAAGCGCAAAAAAAGAAGGCAATACATACCAGTCTCTTCTGGAAGTAGGAAAGGAACTGGAAAGACAGGGCATCGAGTATGAGATCTTTCAGATCGGCAGTCAGCCGGTGAGAGACTGTATCGGATGTGGACAGTGTAATGAAAATGGCTGTGTGTTTGCGGATGACAAAGTCAATGAATTCGTGGCAAAGGCGAAAGAGGCGGACGGATTTGTCTTCGGTACACCGGTCTATTATGCACATCCAAGTGGACGGATCCTGTCATTTCTGGACAGAGTATTTTACAGCAGCGGCAGAGCATTTGCCTTCAAACCGGCGGCTTCTGTAGCAGTGGCAAGACGCGGTGGATGCAGTGCTTCCTTCGATGTGATGAATAAATATTATGGCATCTGCCAGATGCCGGTAGCCGGCTCTACTTACTGGAACATGGTACATGGCTGTGAACCGGGAGAAGTGAAGATGGATACAGAGGGAATGCAGACCATGCGGAATCTGGCAAAGAACCTGGCCTGGATGATGAAATGTTTTGAAGCCGGAAAAGTAGCAGGTGTGCCACTTCCGGAGACAGAGAGAGGAAATCAGACAAACTTTATCCGATGATGAAAAAACAATATTCTAAGGTTATAAAAATTGTAATCCAGATTCTGTTTTTTCTGTGGATACCGGAGTCTTTTGCTGCCAGTCTGTATGCGGTAAAAAAGCTGATCCATGCGGTTTCGGTGATGGATTTTACTTATGCGCGGGAACCGGTTCTTCTGCTGCTGGAAACTGTTGTAACAACAGCGGTTTTCGGACGGTATTACTGCGGATATATCTGTAGTTTTGGTGCGGCACAGGATCTGAGTTATGATTTGGGAAACCTGATACGAAAACAGACAAAATACCGTAAGAAACGTATGCTTTCGGTGAAAACAGACAAAATTCTTTCCAAACTGAAATATCCTGTTCTGGTGATTGTGGCAGTGAGTGCTGTCTGGAAGAAAAATCTGCTGGATGTCATCAGCCCCTGGAAGGGATTTGCCAGTCTGCTGTCCATGCTGAGAGGAAATTTCAGCAAAGAGAATCTGATTTCTGCAGGTGTCTGGATCTGTATCATTGTTCTGGTCATATCGGCAGTATTTTTCAGAGCGTTTTGCAGATATCTGTGTCCGATGGGAGCAATTTATACACTGCTTTCCTTTTTCTCTTTGGACAGAAGAAAGCGAAGCTGCAAAAACAGCGGAGATTGTTCAATCTGTCCGTATCAGTGCAAACAGCAGAAAAGTAACCGCTGGGGTCTGATATGCTACCCTCATATAGGACAATGAAATATAAAAGTCCTATATGGGGGTA